>Ga0182196_1000002_pt1 | contig 72856 bp, 112 predicted proteins | sample G5R1MG_36_FD_128388 | JGI IMG/M metagenome (GOLD analysis project Ga0182196, IMG submission 128388) | Switchgrass phyllosphere microbial communities from Michigan, USA - G5R3_MAIN_12SEP2016_LD1 MG | ecosystem: Host-associated > Plants > Phyllosphere > Phylloplane/Leaf | place: USA: Michigan...
TAAGGGATATACCCCAATTGAGGCAGTCATTCCTCACAGACTCCCCGGCGTGCTTGGATATTGACTCTCCGTGGTGTCCGAACAGACTACCACCATCGAACAGCCTCACCGGCGGCTCATCGTAGTTGTGCCACAGTACACCATGATCTGAATAGTGGTACAAACTGTCAATCGTCACGATATCGAGAAGTGCTGGTGCTTTCTTCTCCAAATACTGACGATGCCTGGTCCATCCATGATTACCGTCGTGCATTCTTACTTGTGCTTCCGGCAGCATCTCTCTGGTCTGGCGGAACAGTTCGGTCGTTTCCTTGACCCCGCCCTCGCCAATACCCACGATTGCATCAGGTGTACCCTCTGACCAACGGCTTGTAGAGTCTGCGTCGTCAATGTCTCCGAGGTAGTTTACACTGTGCGGCTGCCATGCCTTCATTACCTTCAACATCAATTCTACGTGGCGCTTGTTGTGGCGCGGGAAGTGAATGTCACTGGCGAAAAAGGCTCTGTGCTCGCTCATATATTCTCTTTCTACTAGAAACCCCCGCCTAGTAGCCTAAGCGGGGTGTCTGGGTGCAAGTCTATCACTCACAGTGAGCGTGTCAACTCGGTAGGTGCTTTTGAACTGACACCGTTACGCTCATTACGTTCCTGGGTGCAAAGCGTGTGCTCTGCCTTGTTGTCAGGACGGCGGGAAGGAAGTTTAAAACCGGCGCGGTACAAGATGTTCTTGACTGTCTCCCGGCTGATATCCCACTTCCTAGAAGCATCCATATATGTGGTGTTAGGATCATTGGTGAAATCTTCAAGAACTCCATCGATGATATCCTGACTGATCAACATTTTACCCATTTATCTCCCTTCTCCAAGTTACACTTAAGGTGTGCTGGTTGGACATTCTCGAAAATATGCTTACCACCCTTGGACAAAGGAATGATGTGATCTACAGAACTTGATAGTTGGTCGGGGAATCTCTTATTAGGATGTATAGGTTGAAAACACAACTGACATATCCAGTTGAAGTCCTCAGACAACAATATCCTATTGATCTTGTCCCCAGCCTCTACTATGGCTCTTCTCTTCTTATTGTAGAAGTTCTTCTTGCAGTTAGTGGGAAAGCATACCACACTGGTCCAGTTCTGGTAGCACAGGTATGTGCAAAAACCAGTAATGTCATTCTCTGTGAAGAACTTATTATTACATGTTAGGCAAGAGATATTCATTTGTCGTTAGTGGGTAGTTCTAACATTTAGAGTAGCCTTCTCCCGCGCTCGCGGGTATTTGTTATATTAACTAGCAACAAGTTGCTAGTAACTACAGAACAAGTTCTGTAGTTCAAACTTACTTCTTAACTCTTGTCTTGTTTAGTTTACTAGTTTTCTTCTATTTCTCCAAGTATAAACCAAAGGTTAGCAAGGCGGCTTGAGTCTGTCAAGTGCTTACCAACCAATTGCGATCCAATAAATCACACCGCCGCGTACGGTACGTGCTTGAATTGGTGCATTCGCTGCTTCCGCGCTGTGGTAGATTAGGCTTGCTCCACGATGATCAGGGTCTGACTTTCCTAGACCCTTGACGGTGATTAATTTCTTGCTTCCGTAGTTTCCACCTTCTGCTCTTGGTGTGGCTACGACGATTGGCTGACACCCTGACGTAAAGAACGAACCAAAGTATACCTCTTTTGAAGAGTACATCTTAGTAGGGTTAGCCGGTACAGGTGCTCGTCCAGCAAGAATTCTGATACCACCGGCCTTGCTGATGCTACCCTTGAACAACATCTTGGGCATATTCTCGAACAAGAATTGATCGTTGTTCGCCATCTGCTTGAGTTTATCAAGTTCAATGTCCTCCCCGTTCCACTGGACCGGGCTATAGTTCTGTACTGCCACCGTGCTTCTCCCTTCCGAATGCTCTCCACTTCGCTAACTCTTCGAGCAGCGTAGCGTTGATATCCTTGAGTATTTCTATTTGTTCTTTTTGAACGTCTACTAACTTGACATTATCCATTGGTTGATTATATCACTTCGTGTAGGTGATTTCTAAGATAGGTGCCCCTACCTCACTGGCTCCCTTGAACAATATTTCGTGAAGCGGGTCACTCGATGAACCCGGCCCAATCATGATTCCCTTGAATGTTCCATTCTTCCAACTGGCAAAACTGTCGGTTGGGATTCTGACCCAAATACCTTGCCCCTTTCTGATCAGTGGTCTTCCAAGTCTTTCGACGTAAACAGTCAATCCGTTCATGGTGTTCTCAGGTCGGTTGACTGATCCGTGGGCTCCGATTCTTGTTCTTGTACCTGTGTTGGACACAGCAGAACCCGCTTGTAGGAACAGACGCATACTGTTGATTTCAGCACCGGCGAGGTCGTTGACGATCTGTTCGGGGAACCCGTAAAGCGAACGCTTATTACCATTCGAGAATCTGTCTCCCTGTGCCTGTCCTTGTCCACCGAACTCGACCGACTTAATTCTGGCGTTGTCACCCTGGTACATACCTGTCCATGTTGACTGGTAGCGACGAGTTGTAGTTACCTTGATTGGCTCAGGGTTTGGCTCTTCGCTTGAAGGCGGCGGTGTAGGTGTGACAGTTCCACCATTGTTAGGATCAGTGTAGGCACCGTCAGAGGAACCACCCATCTTAATACTTGAGAGTGGGCCCTCTTCTCTAATGTCAAACATGGCAAGACGGTTGTCAAGTGCCACTGATCCGGCGGAAGCAATTGCACTACAAAGAATTCTTGCAGTGGTGTCCACTGGCGAAAATACTCTACCAATAACGTCAATCGGTACGTTTCTATCCGATGTGTTACCTGTATTTGTGTAAACTCTTTGACCGATGACTCTCGAAGTTGTCGTAGGTGATCTACCGTCAAGGGACTGTCTCAGGAATACTTCGAATGACTTATCACCGGTTGAAGCATTCATCTGGAAGTTGGCGTAGACGGTATACTCAATACCCCCGCGAATTGGTGCGTAGAATTCGACAAGACCGCGCTCTACCTGATAAATTCTTGGTCTTGGTTCGAATGAGCGAGCATAACGACCAACGAGTTTACCGGCCTTACGATCTAGAATTTCTTCAAGTGACTCTCCACCGACAGACAGTTGGTTGGTGATGAGGTTCTGGAAAGTACCTTCCCCAATTTCGTTAATACCGGCCAATGTTTGTCCATCTTCCGAGATAATGCCGAAGTAGTCACTCGATGAAGTTCCTAGTCTGATAACCTCTCTCAAAGTGCCTGGTGTAGTTACATTTCCATTTTCATCCAGAATGTCCAATGTCTTACCGAAGATTCTCAGACCGGTACCTGTCAACTCAGCGTGAGTGTCTAGTTCTGGACCTGCGAGAATTCTTGTGTCAGAAGACAATTCACCAGTCGTAATCTTTCCTGCTTCAAGAGATGAAATCTGAGCAGAGTTGATAGACGCATTTTGAATGTCGCTACCATTGATCAGTTTCGGTGATCCTGTTGCTTCGTCTGACGGAGTAGACGAATTACCTGAGTAGTCGTACGCCACGAACTTGACGTAGTAGGTACTACCAAATGTCAAACCGCCGACGATGATTCTTTGACTTGACCCGTTGGTGCTCATACGACCGACAAAGTTGGTCGGTGTCACTGTGAACCCCTTAGACGTCGAAGCGTGTACTGCTACGTGAGAGAAGTCAGAAGGCATGTTGGCATTGCTTGTTGTCTTACCGTCCCATGCTACTGTCATCTGACCAACGTAATTACCAGTAACCGGCGTTGACGGCTTCGGTAGTGGCTCTGTGTCTCTGCCTGTGTCTAGTTGCTCAGGGGCCGGGATGAATGCTGATCTGTTACCCGCGCGGTCGACGCTGGCAAGAGATACCTCGTACATCGTGTTCGGTGACAAGTTCTCCAAACGGGCGGTATTGGTGAATGAGACCACTTGGCTAAAAGCACTCGCTCCCGCTCGTCGGTAACTAACCACGTAGTTATTGAAATCTGTGTCCACCGCAGCAATCCAACGTAGCGTCACGTCCTTTCTCAGAACGTACGGGTTCGACAAGTCTGTCTCGATGGTGTACCAGTTGGTGACCCATTCAGGGTTTGCAGGTGGGGTCGTGTCGTTACCGGCTTTACCGGGAGCGCCTTGGAGGACGTTGGACGTAAAAGTTTCCTGTCCGAAATTGTCTACCGTTGACAGTCTGAAATAACGGACACTGTAGTCTTGGGTTGCGTACAAGAACTGCGGTGCAGCACCTTCGTAAATCTTCTCAGACGTTGTGGTGTTGGTATTACCCTTGTAGACTCTGTAGAGCGCAACGTCCTTATCGGTTGTCGGTGTCCATGTGAATCGCAAAGCATCAGTCACTGACAGCAGGGCGAAATTGGTCGCTGCCACCGGGAATGCATTAGTTACCGTTACTGACGCCTGGTCACTATTGGTGTTGAGCGAGTTGTCTCTTGCGGCTACGCTGAACTTGAAAGAAGGTCTTGGTGTGGTGAAGGCAGACACGTTCTGGTCATATGTGAAATCGAATGATGTGGCAGACGTGTAGTACGTTCTTACGATCCCGCCGGTTTCGACAGTTATTCTGTAGTCCTTGAAGTCTGTTAGTGGGCTACCATCTACGTTTGTTGTAGGTGCATTCCAAGTTAGACGGAAGTTCTTCTCCACCGCCGCTCCCGTGAGACCCGTGATCTTGGCCGGTGCAACGAGGTCGTTGGTTGTCTCAAAACTGAGAATTTGACTCCACTCTGAAACCTCGTCTCCTGCGATTGATCTGAATTGAGCGAGGTACTTCTGGCCCGGGGATAGTCCTGTGATGATCTTTCTCATGAGGCACCTATGTTAAATGTCAGTGGGTATTCTACTTCCTTGTTCTCTCCGGTAAGTTTGTCAACGTTTGCGATCTTAGAATATCCGACGAGTCCGTACTGCGGGTTGTTGGTTCTCAGGTTCTCGAATCTAATACCCTCTACAAGAACCGACGCGGTTGCCTGTAGTGACACATAGGTCAGGTTGCTAGTATTGACACTTCCGTTAGTAGTTCTTGAACCGATGGCTACCTTGGCAATTGTCTTACCGGCTGACAGGTTGAAAAGGTACTGCCAGTAATTAGAAGCATCGTTACCAATTCTCAGGGTCAGAGTTGAACTTGTGGCGGAACTGGTCAAGACCTTGATCGAATCATCGCTGACGAAATTGTCAAGTGTGAATGACAGATCACTGACCGAAGTGAATGACTGTACTCTGATAGACTCTTCTTTGATGTACTGACCTACAGAAATATTTGCTGTAGTCCACCCTGCCGCCGCTGTACCGCCAGGGAAGAGATTGATGTTTTGATCCTCTTCAAGAATAAATGCTTCACCTGCGTACAGACCTACCTCGGTAATTGAACAACTGAGTTCTTGTGGCAGATCACCCTTGAAGACGATTCTGTTGTTGTCTCTGTCGAGTCCTGTGATGCTAACTGGAATACGAGTAATCTCAAACCCCAGGCTCTCACCGTCGATGACTTCACCAATACCGACAACAAGTGTATCAGCGATGCTTGTTTCTGTACCTGTCAGAGTGTTAAGAATTCTATCTTTTCCATATGGTGTTATCATGTGTCTACCGCCGTTCTTATTTCAAAGTCTTGTACCCCGTCAATATCAGGTACTTCAATCTCTACATCGATCAAAAATGTTCCGTCCTTCTGTGGTCTCACGTATTGGCCTACTATGTCGAATGATGTAGGTGCGCTGACCGTGGTGTCATTACCCTCTTCAATTCCTTCTTCCGGTCCCGGCGCGTTCTCAAAATAATCCTGGTCCGAGTAGTAGTCTTCCTCGGGCTCTTTCTGATTTCTGAGGTCAACCACGTATGGCGGGACAGCGTGAACGGGATCGATGTATCTAGGATTGGTCATTGTTCCATCATATCATAATCACACAATTGATCTTAGTGTCAATTGTGTTTCGATACCCTTTCCTAGAACTGTGTCTATGCCTGTGACTATGTGCTGCTTTGAGTCTGTCATGTTTTTATCGGGATAATTGATAGTGACGATGGAACCGATCTTGATGGTTGGGTTACCGAATACCTTCATTCTTGATTCAATGGAACCCTTGGCCCATACTGATCTAATCCATGAAGCAAGTTCTTGAGCAAAGGACTTTGTCTGAATGTACGGAGATGAGAACACTGTCTCTACTTCTCCGCGCGTTCTGATGCTGTCTTCGTCTCTTTCCTCAATTTCTTGTTCGTCCTCTTGGTTGATCTTACGTCCGTAAATGAGCAACTTTTGGTCAATTGGGTTGTTAGCACCAAAAGTTGTTTTGTCCTCACCGTTGGCAACCATGCTTTCTCTCGATGCGTTGATCAGCACGAACTTGGCGCCGAATGCATCGGACGAGTATTCTGGGCACACGATTTGCTCGTTGCTGAGGAACAGTCTTGAGTGCTGGACAGGCGATGGTTCAAAATTGACTTCTATTTCTCTGACTTCGTGTACGTTGGCACCAAAGTCTGTGAATACGTCAGGTAGTCTCTTTCTGGCGTCGTACCTTCTAATGCCCTTGTAGTCCATGTCGAATGTACCGCTGGTAAAATCACCCTTACGCTTGTCGTAGGTGCCGCTACCGTCGAGAGCATCTGAGCCAGAGTATCTTTCGTTAGTGTTGTAGTAGTACTCGTAATCGGCCTGCGTGTACCCACCGGCCATGAGTCCAGAATACGGACCGGTGTTGAAGTTTCTCTCTCCGGTGTAGTTGATCATTAGTCTTCCATTGAGGAATACACTGATCAAGATGCGAGAAGGCTCAGTGATGACACGTACGTCGAGGTCGTACCAAGTGTTCTGGAAGATGTTGGCGTCTGCGGTGGCAACCAATGTTCTTACTCCTGTGTGGCTACGCTTCCAGATATTTACTTCCTTGCGTGATTTACCGAATCCTGTTAGTACTGAGTTAGTAGGTACTACAGTGACAAACCAGCAACCGGCGTTGTTCGAACCATTGGCAGGTCCACCTTGCTTGAAGAAAAGCCCGGCTTCGTTGAACTTATTGGGCGTGCTAGAGTTCATCTTGAGTCTGGTACCTAATCCCATAAATACCGCACCGTTCGGTGTCAAACTGCGAAGTAGCAATTGGTGACTGGTGTTCCAGGTCTTGTCCGTGGTAATGCGAAGGCAAGAATTAGTTGCCGTGTAGAAGTTACCCTTTGGTGGTACGAAGTGAGTTGCGAAACTACCTCTGTGAAAAGTCTTGTCCCAATTGGTACCGTCGATGTTCATGCTTCTGTTGTATGTGTTTCTCAGCACTGCATCGATGTTCACTGCTGTAGATACAAGAGGAATTCTACTTCCAAAAGCCCCGCGCCCTGAGGGAATATTCTGTCCGAAGATCGGGCTCTTACCATTTGCCTCAATGTACATCTTACCCGTAAAGCCGTTCTTCCACCTGTAGGCAGGGTCAGACGCTTGATCGAGTTTGTCCTTGCGTTCCTTAGAATCGACCTTACGATAAGTAACTCTCCCGCCGCGTAGGTAGTATGCGTACTCCTTACCATCGTACTTAATGTACTCACCGTTAATGTTAACGATTCCTGAGTACGGCCAAGTCTGCGACTCGGCGGCAGAAATCAAGAACTGACCATCTGTTCGAGAAAGTTCTCTACGTAGCGCAGATGATCTGAGCACCATGGTATCCTGCTGCTCCCAGACAGTCTCCATCTTGGGGTATCCGTTGTTGAATGCTGACACGTCGGTTGACTGATAGTTCGCCTTAACGACGTTAGCCTCGTACTCCCCGTTTTTTGCGTAGGACTCGATATCAGAAAGTTCTAGACCTCTGCGAGTGTTCGAGAACTCCCAATCGGGTGTTTCCTTCTTCTTGTAAACTTCTCTACGAGACTGCACATTGATTTCATCGAACTCGTCAACCCACACTGCTGTTTGAGTGGCACGGGCTAGGTCGGAAATGATCTGCCATGCTGATGACTCACCGTCTGTCCAGAAGTAAGGAATAACCTGTGAAACATCGTCCTCGGCTTCCTTAAAGTTGTAGTTGGTGAATCCCAATTTGTTCAAGATATACGTGATGATTTCACCGACGCGACGGTTCTCCAGATAAATCTTTGGCATGGTGATGTTCTTGAGGAATGAAGTACAGTCCTCAAGTTCTACGCTTACTTCGTCTTGGTCCTGGTTGCTCCAATTCTGTACGTGCATAGTAGCCATCAAGATTCTGACCCCGCCGACTGTGAAGTAAATCTGCATCTGTGTGTTCTTGTCGATCAAGCCGTAGTAGATAGAATTCTTGTTCTCAGAATTAAGGGCTCTGTCGTTGTTGAAGAGCGTCAGGTTTCCTGTGTTTGATGAGGCAGCACCAAGCGGGGCAACTGCTTCTGTATCAGAAAGTTCCTCTGTTAGATTAGCACCGGCCTCTGTCAGTCTGCTTGACAGGTCTTGACGTAGACGGGCAGAGATTTCAATGATCTGTAGTCTTGATGAACGCACGTTAAGCGCCGTCACACGGAATCTCACTGACTGCACCTTAACATCATTAGTAATGTTCTCTGCGTTTGACCAGTTGTTGTCGTCTTGGAGGTAAATACTGATACCACCCACGCCGTCTACCTTGGCGTTTTCTTGGTTGGCAATTTGTCTCCATGTACCATTGATCTTGGCATCGATAGTGTATCGTCTGATGTTGACGTAGGTTGCTTCTAGTTGAATGCGAATCTTGTTCGTCACAACCCCCGCGTCTCCGTAGTTTACTTCAATAACATTTTCTGAAACGGGTGCGTTACCACTTGAGTCAAATGTGGATGAACTCTTGATACCTGACTTCCAGTGCTTGTAGTAGTCGTCTTCGTCAACCGGGTAGACCTTACCCACATAACCAGCCGTCTTGAGAGGAATACCGAAGTAACCCTTGACGATACCAGACTTAGTAGGGCGACGAGGTTCTACGATACTTTCCTTGGGGAACAGAATACTGTCATGATCACCGTTAGTGGATACGACTATGCCGGGGGTGTAGCGGTTGTGGTTCCACTCAGCAATAATGGTAGTTTTGGTGTCACGCACGTTGAAACTTGTCTTGAGAATGTTCTTGACATTGTTGTACTGATCTGTCGTCAGGTTACCTCTCATACCTCTACCATTTCCACTGATACGTCCCACCAGTCATATTTACCCGCGCGCTTGACAAGCGTTGAACTGAAATTGTTCATGTACACGGTGTAGTTTCTGATCTTTCCATCTCCTTCTAGTACCACAAGAGTAAAGACATTAGCGGTGTTGTAAAAGTTCTCCATCTCCCGCGCTCCCCAAAAGTTGTCAACGGTGTGTGCGGCTGTGCCGGGCACGGTTGTCCAACTCAGGGAAAATGTACGCTTGTCTGCGATCACATACGAGCGCGACGTACCGTCCGCCATACGAGCACGGTTCTCGATACGCTCTACGCTCATCTGCAACTCAGAACGGTTGTGGTCAGTAATCTTATTACCGCTCCACGTCATTAATTGGGGCTTGAGAAACTTCACTTAATCACTCTCTTTCTTCCTGTCTTCTTGTCCTTCTCATCAATAGCACTCCACACGGCTCTCTTGATATCAATTGTATCATTAACCTTGTCATTGAAGTTAAGGTTGAACGTGTAGTTATTGTTCATGTTGCCGCTTTGTAGTTCTCCAATACCTTCCTTCAACCCGCGTGACAGTGGTGCAGTAAGAACAGTTTCGTTCTTGTGCAAGTTGGCTAGTGTGTTGTCGTACTTGATATCTCCACCCACACGTAGACCAGGAATGTGCTTGTTCGGGTTAACCCATTCTGGTAGACCCAACTGGTAGTGAAGGTGGTTACCTGTAGATGAACCAGTCGTACCTACGTAACCAATTCTCTGCCCGCCGGTTACCTGCTGACCTGCTGTAACAAGAGGACGTGAATTCATGTGGGCATAACCAGTCTTTACGTTGTTACCGTGATCGATAAGTACGTAGTTACCGTAAGAACCGGCCCAACCAGCCTGTGCTACTCTACCTGGCTTGGATGCGTAGATTGGCTTTCCACCGTTAGCAGAGAAGTCCATACCGTTGTGCAGTTTCATTCTTCCTGTGATCGGGTGCTGACGCATACCGAATGGAGATGACAACTTCTTGTAGTTACTTCTACCACCAAGAGGGTGATTCCAACCACCGGCGGCTACGGTAGACTGTGCTCCGGTACCCGTCTCAGGTAAAATCGACAACTTGGAACCATTCAAAATAGCAACGGCTTCATCTTCCCACTTAGCATAAGCGTTAGGGAAGCCTGATCTTTGTACGGCCTGGGCAGCGTCCGTCAAGGCCATTGAGTTGCGCCCCTTAACCTTTAGCAGACCCTCGAAGAACTTACCCGCTGAGTACTCGGGGTCCATGATTTGTTCGATTGTTCCCCAGCCCTGTGATGTACGCTGCTGGAACAGACCAACTGAGTCACGGTCACCGTAGTTCAAGTTATTAAGACCTGACTCCTGCATGGCAGTCATAAGACCAATGATGAGGTCTCTCTCGCTAGCACCCATACTACGACCGACGTTCATGATTGTTGCGGCGTTCTGTAGTTGCGTTGCACTAAAGTTGGTACCACCGTACTTACCTGCGGCAGCCGCTGAGTAACCAGAATCCATTGCGCTCATCGTACCGACGATTTGTGCAATTCTACCTGCTGCTGATGCAAACACACTTCGGGCTACAGACTTGGCAATTGAGTTGCCAATGGCAGCGGCGATAAAACCTGCTCCCATTCCACCCATGTCAGGTCCACCCATAGCATCAGAGCCAGAAAGGTCCATTGGCTGTCCGCCGTTGTTGATAGCATTTAGCAAACCTCTGTTCTTACGGCTAGCCCTTGAGTTAATGACGTATTCGTCCTTCTTGATGACCGCCATTGTCTCTGATGGGTACAATGATGAACTGCGAGGGACGCCGGTACGATCCTTTTGACTGAATCCCGGGCTTCCTCCGATGTGGTAAGCATGAAGTCCACCCTCTCGGTTACCAGCAGCACTGGCATCCTTGTAAGCCTTAAGCACGGCTGTTACAGTCGAGTCAACTCCCTTATTGGTACCACCTGGGAAGTTACCTGTCTTCAACCATTCAACCAACTGGTCACCAGAAAGGTTGTAGGCGCTACCCATCTCGGTTGCAATGTCTTGACCGATCTTCTTCCAGTCGATTTCATCTTGTAGTGCCGCAGCAGCAGTCGCTACGTTGGTCTCAAGAGCAGTACCGACATAAGCACCCCACGCATCACCCTGCAACTTAAGACCGTTTCCGTATCTCTCGTATGCTTCCTGTACCTTAACAATGTGATCGGCAAGTTCCTCGCGGGTACGTGGTGTAGCAGCCTTAAGTGTTTCTAGTTGTGCTGCAAGCATTCTTGAGTTGTTATCGAACTCAGCCTGCTTTGACTTAACGCTAGCATCAAGGTCAGCCTTCAACTTGTCTTGGTTGTTCTGGTGAGACAGAGCATTGTTCTGCTTCTGGTTCTCCAAAGCCTTGAGATTACTGTCCTGACGTGACTTAAGTGCCTTTGCGTCTCCCTGCTGACGATCCTTGAGTCTAGTTGCCTCAAGTTCCTGCTGCTTCTTGAGGTTAGCCATAGCGGCTTCCTGCTCAAGATTAAGGTTCTTGATACGGGCTTCCTTCTCAGCCTCCATCGTCTTGATGCGGATATCTCTTTGCTCTTCCGCCAACTTGGTAGCGGCAGACTTCTGGTCTTCAAGTTTCTTGACCTCACCGGTCATCTTCTCTCTTAGAGCAGTTGAGGCATCACCAGATACAGCCGCCTGGTCGTCAATACTCCATTGCTGCTGAGTTGCGGCGGCATCGTTTTGAATCTTAGCGGCTTCATCCAGGTTACCCCCGGCCAGTGCTGCATTAAAATCGACAGTCTGGTTGAACATTGCGGCAAGACGCTCGATACGACGACGCTCTGCCTCAAAGATTTCCTGACGACGATCCTCCGCACGCTCTTCGGCTTCGATAGAATCCTGAATCTTCTTAATTCGTGCATCGTAGGCTGCCTCTTGTGCTTCGATCTGACGGTTGAGTGTGTCTGTTGTCTTCTCAATAGCAGCATCGTACTTGGCTTCCTCGTTCTCGATGCGAGTTTCCCAGGCAGTCTCAGCGTTATCGGCATTGCGCTGCCACAGTTCGTTGAAACGCTTTGTCTCGGCTTCCTGACGTGTGTTAAGTGCTTCGTCTTCGGCAGCATGAGTGTCCTGAATTGCGTCGCGCTTTGCGTCGTAACGGTCAGCGTCAGCATCAGCACGAGCCTTCATCTTGTCTAGTTCGGCCTCACCGTTTGCACGCATGGCGTCCAGTTGAGCAGTGTTACTTTGTTGTAGTAGCCTGTCAGCCTCTTCGTAAATGCTGCTCATGGTGCCAGACATTGCAGACTTGAGCGTGTTCGTCAAATCGTCGGCTGTCATAGCCACTTCTTCCATAGCCTCAGCCTGGTCTTCTAGTTCCTGGGTAGCCCCGCCGGTAGCGGTGCTGAACCCCTGCTGTAGACTTGTTGCTTGTCCTAGACCAGCAAGCATACGGAAGTTGTTAAGAATTTGCAGTTTCTCAGCCGCGTCCATCTTCTGATACTCTTCGTTATTCTTACGAAGGTGAGTGTTGTAGCGAGCGCGTGCTTCGCCCAGGCTGACGATTGGTGCTACGCCGATAGCCTTGAGTACTTGGTTAAGGTTCTCGTACTCGTCCGCACTTTCCTTGGTCTTGTCATTACCAAGGGCGATGGTTCTAATGATTTCCTTTTGTACGTCATCGAACTGTAGCACTTCGTCACCCGCGCCTTCGTAGACACGACGTAGGTCATCGATATTGGCAACTCCTTCAAGTTGCGCACTTGTGCTGTTCTTGACCTTGTTCATCTGCTCTGTCAAGTCCTGAACGCTGTTGATACCTAGAGCCTTGAACTCTTCCGAGTACTGCTTTTGTAGTCTGTCGAACATCGGCTGGCTCTGTGTCGCAACGCTTTCGACAAGTACTGTCGCGGCCTTGCTTCTCTCAATATCTGTAGCAGCAGCACCGAAGGCTTGGTTGAACATCGTTCCAACCTTACCGCCCTCTTCCTTGGCATCGTTAGACGCTTGGCTGTCGCCGCCAAACATTCTTTCCATCCAACCCTTGTTGTCAACCTTTTCCATTCCGGTACGAAGAGCCTCAGCCATCTGCTCCCCGCGCGCTTCAAGTACGGCGTCTTCTGACTCAAAGTTGATTCTTGCGGTAACGTCGAGAACCATGTTGTCCAGGGTGTCACCTGTAAAACCGGCGGCGTACAGTGCTGTGCGTACGGCGTTTGAAGCGTCGCTTGCGCTACCACCTGCGGCCAGGGTTGCTAGGGCAAACTGAATTGCTAGGTTAGTCTGCTCTAGTTCGCCATTAGCGGCCTTGATGGAATCGTACCAAGCCTTAGTCTCATCGTTGGTTTCCTGCATAGCCTTAACTCTTTGTTCGTCAAGTGATACGCTGTTGACCGGCTTACCCTCTTCGTCTACCTGAGCAGGGTTATAAGTGAATTCGAGTACCTGAGAGATACCCTCGCCTGCGTTGCCCATGAGTTCGGCATTCTTACGACCTTCGTTGAGGTTGTTGTCAATAGCCTTTGTCGCAGCAACGATTGCCGTGAAGATACCAACGGCAATACCAAGTGGTCCTAGTAGACGGCCTACACTTAGTAGTAGTCCACCTGCTCCTCTTGCTGCACCTCCTACGACATTCTTCAAAGCCCCGGCGCTTCTGACGTTTGCAAGCATTGCCTTACCACTAGCCAGGCTGCTTAGTGCGAACAACTTGGCTCCGGCACCAGCGGCCTTGATAACAAGTACTAGTTTTGCCCAGGCAGCGTTAGGTACGAGCGCACCAAGTAGACCAACAGTCATGAGAATGTTGGTCACATTGTCGAATGTCTCGCTCGATGAACCGCTCATCGTATTGAATGCAAGCGCAACTAGTCCTGCGTTTGCCACGATACCAGGAAGTGCTCTGGCGATCTTGCCTGTAGCACCTGCTGTTTCAGCCGCGCCTTCTGCGGCTTGCTGGTTGACAACTGCGTGTCGTCCCTGCATGTAGTTACCGGTCAGCGGTGTGTTCGCCTCTGGCACAGAACCTGGAATTGGTGCGATGTGTCTACCGTTTGGTAGTCCACCCATCTGACGAGAAAGCAAACCTAGTGTTACGGCTAGTCTTTCAGCAGAAGTCGTTTCTCCGTCGAAAGCGGCCTTTGCTCTCAACGCGGCAATTTCTGCTGCACGCTGCTCGGGGGTCAGCACCTTGAATCTCAAAGCCAGTTGTGCAAGACCGGTTCCTGCCTTGATGACAGAACCAGTAAGGTTAGCGACTACACCAACGAGCATCAGCACGACACCGGCTAGTGCTGCACCACCGGCAGCAACAAGGGCAAACGTCTTAACGCCTTCTGGTAATGCGTTGAATGAGTCTACCAGTCCACTGATGAAGTTGACGATTGGCACGACTGCTCTCAGGACCGGCTCTCCTAGTTGTGCTAGGTTAGCGTAAAGTGTCTGCACAGCGATCTGGAACTGACCAGAAAGGCTGTCTTGGATAGCCTGGATTTCTGTGTCGGCTGTTTGTGCCCACTCAGTAGTTGATTGCTTTGCTACGTCCATGGCGCGGGCTGTCTGTGAGGTCTGGTCTCCAACCCCGGCCATAGCATCACCAATACCACCAAGGGCAGCGTTTAGTCGGTTGAACTGATAAGTACCGAACAGTCTGGCGATTGCCTGCTGACGCTGTAGTGGATCAAGGTCCTTCATCTCCGTAGAAAGTCTTTGGAGAACCTTGAACAAGTTACCGCCCTCGTCCTCAACGATCTTCACCACGTCGATCTTGTACTTATCGAACTCAGCGATAGCAGCGCGGGTAGGGTTAAGGATTCTTGTTGTAGCAGACTTTAGAGCGTTAGCACCTTCGGCAGCGTCAACACCCTTTTCTCTCATCGCTACGAGTAGGACGGTCATTTCTTCAACTGTTACTCCAAGACCCGCCAGCGCGCTTGCAGCACGCGGGGTGGCAGCGGCAATGTCCTGAATGCTCAGTGACGTTGCGTTTTCTACCGAGTTCATAAAGTTGAACTTCTCGGTCATCTGATCAGCAGAAAGCCCGAATGCGTTTTGCAAGGCAATAGCAGTTTGTAGGGCGTCGTTACGATCAAGTTCACCAAGAGTAGCAATACGTGTTACTTCCGCAGTTGTCTTGATAAGGTCTTGTCCAGTAAGACCGGTCTGCGCTAGGTCAGCCTGCGTCTCTAGGGTATCCTTGATGCTGGCACCGTACTCCTTAGCCATGACCGTTGCATTACGTGTAGAGTCCTCACGCAACTGGTTAAGTTCCTTGGTCTTGGCGATCTGAGCGTCAGCCTGTGTCATGTAGTCGTAATTAGCAGTGTCGTAAACCTTCTGGATACGAGTCATCTGCTTGTCTACCTGATATGCTGCGGCTGCCGCTCCGACTCCGAGCATAGCAATAGGCATACCCACACCAACGGTGATCTGACGACCGGCCCATTGTGTGTTCTTACCCCAATTGACTGTCTGGTGTGCTACTGAGGAAAGTAGTTGGTTGTAGTAACCAAGTTCCTGACGCATCCCGCGTAGGTTCTCGATATTACCGGCGGGGACGAGCAAGTCCATTCTAGACTTACCTGTTGTCTGGTTAGAGAAGGATGAACCAAGAGCGTTCTGTAGTGCTACCTGCTCCTTCATAGAAGCAACTAGTAGTTTACGCTGTCCCCAGGCTTCACGTAGGCCAACCTTCTGCTTGGCAAGGGCATTGTTGAATGCCTCGGTACCAGAAACAACCTTCATCTCCGCTACCTGATATACACCACTTGCCTGAGCAGCGAGGTTGAATGCCTTACGTCTTTCCTGTAGTTCCTTGATAGCCTGAGCATATTGACCGGTAGGCAGCATCGTGCCGTCGGCAAGGATATCGTTGCGTGCCGCTCTCTTGGCGATATCGTCAAGTTGAGCAAACTGTGCTTGCAGTCTCTTGATCCCCGCGCTTACGTCACGGAAATCAGAGGTTCCGGTAAACCTTACGCCTACGTTCTCTATGTCAGTTCAGTCCCTTAGTTTATTCTTCTACGATTTCAATTCCGATATCAGCGAAGAAGTCTTGTCCTTCTACCTTACCGTTGATCTTTTCAAGTTTGGCTTCTGCTCGCTTCTTGACCGCCGCGACTCTTGCCTTTTCTTCTTCTGCGCGTAGGTCTACTCCGTGAGCAATCCATGCTTGAGTGTATGTTCTTTCTTTTTCAATTTTTGCTTGTGCTTCTAGAATCAGTTGTAACTCAAAGATCGAGATTTCTTCTTCTAGTTGTTCGAAGTTTCGCCAGGCTCCGATGAGGTAGGCTGCTCCTTCAAGTTCTGCGAGGTTTCGGTCCCACTCTCTTGGGTCGCTGTTACTGCCGTCAGAATCCTCGCCATCTCCTCCGGGTCCATCTGCGCTACTGCTTCCTGCATTTTTTTTAGATCGATCCCCGTGCAGACCGCGAGTACCTTGTAGATCGTCTCTGTATCGAGAACTGCATCAAACTCGTAACCCTCGGGCCAGTCCTTCTTGAGAACCTTGAGGCAGTACACGCACAGTTCGTACAACTGCTCTTCTGTGTCATCACCGTCGGTGTCCAGCGTTGAGTTGTCCATAATGTCCAGCATCTTCTTATTGGCGATGCGGTAGTACTTGATCGGTGTCGGACGGAGGTTGACTACCGTTCCGTCGAATAGTTCAATTGGTTCTACTGTGTATACTGTTGCTGCCATGTTTTTCTCTCTTTCTGTTGTTAGTATATGATAACATTTCTAGTGGAAACTTCAAAGTGTCCTGAGACGCAACAAACCGCCCCAGGGACTTCCTGAGGCGGGTGTTGTTCTAACTAAGTGTTGCTGGTCAGGCTCCTGTTCCTGAGAACGTTGAGGCTGATGTTACTGCTCTGTCGATAACGCGACCATATGGAGCACCGGATGCTGCTGCATTTGGAAGAACACGGAAAGAAACAGGAAGACCTGTTACTTCTGTACGACGGAGTGCGTGGCTTGAAGATTCTGTCTGAATCGCACGACGTAGGTGGTAGACTCTTTCTCTACGACCGGTTACGCGAGGGGCCTTACCCACGAAAAGAATTCCTCTTTCCACAGGGTCGTCACCAAGGGAACCACCAGTCATATCAAGAGTTGATACGGCTGTCGCTCCTGATCCAGTTGTAGTAAGTGTACCGTTCTGCTGACCCCAAACAACTACTAGGTTCTCAAGTGTCGCTTCTGCGAGTGTAGTGTTAACTGTCACTCTCATTGACTGCTTGAACACGCGAGCGGAGTCTAGAAGTTGGTCAACTTCTACGTCACCAAAGTCTGGTTCGTAAGAAACTTCAACACCTTCCATTGTGAAACCGACGTTGCGGAAATCTGCGGCTGGGGGTGCTTCGGTAGGTGTTGCCTTGCTCAAAGCGGTGTCCCAGGCTGTACCTGCTCCACTTTCTGAATCCACAGTAGTTAGCCACACTTGAGCGGCTCCTACGAGAATGTTACGGCTTTCTGCCATTTGATTTGTTCACCATCTTTCCTTTTCAAAATTTTTGCTGGCTAGGCGGTCTATCTTCTCACTTGCTAGTATAGGTTAGATTTTTTTGAAATCAAAACTCTTTGTAGCCAACTCGAAGAGTTATTGTTATACTAGCCCTTCCTCCCTGTTCGGAGGCTGGTTCTATACCCGACGCATTGTATATACTAATGTAGTCGTAGTCATAATTCTTGAATCCCGCGACCGGGCTGGCATCGACAAATCTGTTGACACGGGCTGCCGCTTCGTTGTAGTCCTTGAAGTTCTTGGTCAGAATTTTAGTTACACGTCTGAGCACTTCGTCATCCTTCGAGAAAATCGTATAGACGATGTTGTCATCACGCTTGAAGTAGTTCTCGGTAATGGTGTTGAGCACCCATGAGTAGATGATGACCGGGCGGGTTTCTGTACGTACCATTTCTGCCCACTGCTGAGTGGGTGCGATGATTACCGATAGTGGCTCTGCGTCCAGTAGTGACTTAAAATAGTTGTTCACCGGGTCACAGAAATTGATGTGATCAGTAGCCATACAGTAACATCCTCCTCTTGGCAGCGTCATCGATGAAACGCCCGCGCTTTCTCTCCATGTCAATCTTAGCCTGCTTGCGTGCTTTTTCAAACTCTTTGCGCGCATTCGATGAACGCCAGAGTGTGAAGTTCTTCTTTGCTGCTTGTGTAGTTGCTCTCTTGATACCGTCTACACTTGCTACTTGCTTAGACATTAGGTCGTCTAGACCCTGACGCTTGAACTCCACCGCGCCGCCCGATGCCCACCACATCAAGAATCGTGAAGTGAACTGCTTTTCGCTCTTACCCTTACCGGCGATGAATCTACTTGGCTTGGTTGTAGCAAAGAACTGTCCGTCTCTGACATAGGCTAGTTGGTCAGTGAGTTGCGGTCTAACAACTACTGGCATGGCATATTCGAATACCGGCGCCTTCCATGTGAAGACGTGAACACCCTCGTTGACGTGATACGGTGGGGTAGTCAGGATAGGGTTGACTGGCATCGGTACTGTCGATGGTAGGAAGGTGAAACCAGCAATTTTGTTACGCCCGCGCCCGACCAAGGTGTGAACCCACAATCTCGACAGAGGGTCACCGATGGTGTCTCCTCCACGGAATGTCGATGGGGCTTCGTAGACGTGGTGCAGTTGGCCCTTATTTGTCTTTGCCTCAGCGTCGATTGCCAGGTTGAATGAGTCTGCCAATCTGGCGTGAATCACGTTTACGGCTGTACCGAGGAACAGGTCAGTCTTGACGCTCTCTTCGATACCCTTGACATAACCAGCGTATGCATAAGACCCGGCTAACCCGGGTGTGATCTGAAACCCCTTCCTCTTGCTAGCCACTTTGTACTTCCGATCTTCTAAGCACTACGTATTTTTCTACTACTGCCTTGAACGGGCCAAGCACAGGTGTTACGCTGACCACTGAGTACACGGTAGCAACATTGTTGCTTTCCTCTTCGACCCATGCGATCTTTCCTGTCGAGTCCTTGATATTGGTGATTCTGTCATTAGTGTCGATCTTGGTCTCGGGTCCACAACGCATTTCCAAGAACTCATTGATGCTCAGAGCAATGTCTGCTGTTGAGATGTTGTCCTGAGAAGACTTGTAGGTCGAGCTGCTGAATGTGTTGACAGAGCAGTCGATGATTCTTGATGGCTCCATTGCTGATGTGGTATTGTCTCCATCTGCTGTCCATGAGTTAGTAACGGCAAAGGTGACGGGATCGATTACTTGGTGTACCGGCGCTTCCTTCTTTGTCAGTACTGTTGCTTTCATAGAATACTGCGCGCTTGTCAAACATCTCATACAATACCGGCGCCGATCTTTCGGTATTTGTCAAGCAACTGATCGACAATCACATTTCCCGTGCCCTGGAACGCTAGCGCGTTGAGACCTAGGGTAGTTCTGTCGTAACTGACATTCTCGAAGTAGCGTTCTCTGTATACTGAGTCATTGCATGAGTAGTCATTGATCAACAAACGTGCTGCCTCTTGTACGTCGGCGGGAATGTGTGTGTATCCCCACTCTCCGTAGATTCTGTAAAGACCGTCAGGCTGGAATGAGTATCTGTAGTTAGGTGTTCTAATGACACCGCCGACTACCATCTGATTCAAGTATTCCTCGGGTGGTGCTTGCTTCAAGGTCATATATGAAACGGTAGGTAATTGAATGTAGTTGCCACCAACTGTGATCGTAGCATCGCTTACCCACATACCCGGCGTCTCTGGGTCGATACTGATGAGTGGTGAGCCAAGCGCCATGCGTGAACCATTAATTGCCTTGCCCTCTCGGACCTCCTTGAACAAACCGAACTTCTGGCCTGTGTAGGACTCGATGACAAGTCTTACTTGGTTCTCGATAGTCTGTAGTTCATTGTCACTCTTGATATCGGTGAAGTAGGTCTTGATCACACTGAGAGGCACCAAGGGGGTAAACACATCAACAGAGTTCTTGGTTGTGAACCCGCCCGGTCCTGTCCACACGAAGAAGACCTTACCGTCGTACTTGGTTTCGCTGTAGTTCAACTTAACCGAATATCTACCGGCAACCGGTGTAACGTTCTGTACCTTTCTTAGTTCTTTGCCATCACGCTGAATGCTGACAGACAAAGGACCCGGGTGTGGGTGCTGGAACACGAAATCTGAGTTAGTATCTCTGTAAATAATCATTTGACCTCATTATACCTTATGGTGCCGGAGTTCCGAACTTGTCAACTGCCCAAGTTCTAATAGCGTTTCTATCTGTCTGTGACAACTTACCCTGGTGAATTGCCAATGCTCCAAGTCGGAACTGCTGACCGTCCTTAGGTCCACCGTCGAACCAACGAGCACCTAGAAGGATTCTATCAAGGAATAGTGTTCCTGTGTTAGTAGGATTGGTTGCGGAAGTTGTCAACTGCACACCGTCTACATATACAACCGGCGCAGCAGCGTCTACAGAAAGAACAACTTGCACAACTGAGTATGTGTCAAGTGCTCTAGAGAAACCTGTGTATGAACCACCGGTCTGCGGTGCTCCACTTACAGTAATCGACTGTAGCGCGGTTTCTCCTGTTGCTGCTGGACCACCAATTGCCCACTGACCAACTGTCTTATCATAGTCGTTTGCTGTGCTTGGTGTAGCAGAAATGTAACCTGATCTTAGTGCTGTTACCAAGAATCTCTGAGCCATGACCATGCTAACAGTGATTGAAGACTGACCCGCGATTCCGGTCTGTTCGATCAATGCTCTTCCGTTGAGGAATTCGGCAACCTTTCTTCCGTTAGCAAGAGTTCTGGCAATTGGACGCTCAGAGTCTGTGCTCCAAGCAAAGACCTTTCCTGTCTTCTGGTCTGTCAAATCAGTAATTCTCAAACTGTCCGCCGCACCTGTGTCGTTGGCATCAACGAACATCAAGGTGTTTGCAGAAGTAACAGGTAGACCAGAGTAAAGGTTTAGCACTGTTGCTGCGGTTGACGAGAAGTTACCCGCTGCGTCGTATGCTGCTACAGTCACGTCGTAGACACTTGTTGAATTCAGGTTTGAGTATGTGTAGGAAGTACCAGAAGTTACTTCGTTGGTCACGACGTTACCGCTCTGTCGTGAAGTACGAACAACTCTATATCCTGTAACACCTACTGCATCTGTGCTCGCCGTCCACGTCACAGTACCGCCCGTGTCACTTGTTCTTTGAGCAGTAACGTTAGTTGGAATTGTCGGTGCTGTAGTATCACCTGCGGCTGCAAGAGTGACAGAAACTCTTGACCCCTCGTTACCCGCCGCGTCCGCTGCGGCAACTTGGTAGACGTAAGAAGCAGAGTTTGTCAGCGATGAATCATTGTAACTAGTTGAAGTCACTGTGTTGACCAATGTAGGAGTTGTGTTACCTGCACCACGGTAAATTCTGTACTCAGTCACACCTACGTTGTCAGTTGCAGCAGTCCAGTTCAAGGTTGCAGAACTGGCAGAGTTTCTTGTAACTCTGAGATTGGTAACTGCGCTTGGTGCGCTGGTGTCAGCGCCGGACGAACTTGTTGATGTAGTAATTCCGAGTACACCACGGTCAACAACGGTAGTTGTTCCGAATGTCGAAACAAGAGCCTCACCGTTCCAACCTGTAGGCATTCCTGAAAGGCTTCCTGGCACGCTGTTGTTGATGTTAATTTCTCTGTACAGTTTCTTGGTTGTCTTACCTGATGAAGACTTGGTGCTCAGAGTGATGATAGCCTTGCCGTTAGTGAATCTTGTAGTATCGACGTTATCCAAGAACCCGCGTCCGGCCACGTCAAGTGAAGACTTGGCAACGGTACCGAGTAGTGTGTTTCCGATGCTGACTTGCACACCATCTGCGTGAATACCTGTAACGTGTCCTGCGTAGAAGCAGATCGCCATGGTGTTTCTGTACTGATCAGTTGATCCAAGTGTTTGAACACCACTTGAGTTCTTTGGGTATCCTGTCAGTGTACCTGATACTGTGGCCTTTCTTCCTGGGGTTAGGAATACCAGTGTAGGTGGTGTCGTATCGGCACCCGCTGTTTCTGATCTAACCGCGCCTGGCGTGAAACTGATTCTTGAAAGGTTGTTACCGCCGAACCAGTTCGAGTTACCCGGTCCACCGACAGCCTGTGCGTCTCTAATAGTAATCTCAAGGACACCGCCGGAACCACCGACACCACGAACTACGTTTCTGTTCGGGTTGGCGTCTTCGATCAAGATTGATTCGATCTTACCGATGACGCTTTCTGTTGTTGTTCCGTTGTTTAGGAAGAGTGATCCGTGGTCCTGCTCAGACCAGTTGCATCCCTTTAGGTGTACTCTCTGTGCTAGTGCGTTATAGATACCCTTGTAAGGTGTTGAGCCGGATGCTTCTCTGTCCCACAGCAAACCGCCCGCTGCGCTACCTTCGACGTACAGTTGGTCCCAATAAATGTCAGAGTTGCAGATCGTCACCGCGCCTCTACCGTGACCTGTTGTTTGTACGCGGTGTCTGATGTAGGCAATACGCTTTGAGTCAGATGCGTCAGATTCACCATTGTAACGAACCGGTGCGATACCGTCGTCACCACTGCGCTGAGATGTGCAGTCAGTGTAAAGGATATCTTCACAACCGTTGGCTGCGTGGAATGCGTCAGCCCATGTTTCAGTCGATGTGCAACGGTTGTACCATACACGGTGAGCGCGGTAGGCAAAGAAGCCCGCTGCGCGAGCGCCAATACCATAAACGTCTTGAATCATGATATCGCTGGTGTAAGGGTCACACAGAATCATTGTGTTACCCTGCTGGTTAAGACCTGTACGGCCAACGGCTCCTAGTGTTTCCAGTACCGCTGGGTAGTTCCTGCTGGCTGCTCTAATACGAATACCACTGGCAGACCCGGCCTCTGTTGAGTTGTTACCGAGAATACGGATTGCGTGGTTGCTCATTAGACCTGTGTTTGAGTCTGCGTGAGAGAACTGAATTACACCAGATGCAGAAGTTGTACCAATGACAATTTCGATGTTCTTACATGAAGGTGGAATGTCAAGGTTCAAAGCAGTCGCTTGGTTGACGCCCGTGATGATGATTCTGTCGTTCTGCTGCCATGTACCAGAGTAACCGTTTCTGTTACCAAAGTAACCCATCCAACGCCTCTCGAAATCAGTACCCGCCGCCACGGTTCCCGTGTAAACAGGAAGGTCGTTGAGGATAATTGTACGAGTCGGCGTTCTGACCGGCTGGTCTCCCTGATTGGTGATAGGGTCGAAGGCAGCACCAAACATATCCTTGTAACTTGTAGTGAAGGTCTGTCGGGCGCTCAGTGTCTTTGTACCAATCGCCTGTGGGAAATCTGTGTTCTCAGTACCGCCAGAAGGAGGAGGAGTGTTATTGACAATAAAGGTTCTAGTTACAGAAGAGGTCACACCCTGATCCGTCGTCACTTCTGCGCGAAGTGTCAGTGTGCCGTTTGCCATCGATGAAGTATCAATTGACTTGGACCAGTTGTTTCCTGACAGGGTGGCGTCACCCAGGCTTGTTGAGCCGTTGTAAATAGTTACCTTTTGAATTGCCATGTTATCTCCATATTACGGTATAAGTTAGTATAAATCAATCTGACGCAGTACCAGTGACGGTGATTGTTCCTGAAACATCTGCGCCACTGGCAGGGCTGACGAATGCGACAACGGGTTCTCCGTCGCTCGCTGTTCCTTCTAGTACGAAGTTGTCTACTACTGTCGCGCCAGAGGCAGGACTTGTAATAGTGACTGTTGCTGTAGCAGGTGCTTGTCCCTGACCAATCTCAATTGTGTTTGCCGCACTAACAAGTTTTGTGCCTCTTCTGGTGAATTTCTCAAAGAACTTCACCTGCCCCCCGCGCTTGATCACGAACTTGTTAGGCAGAATTGTCATGACAACTTCATCAAATCCACTCACATCTTCGTTGTCCGAAGCCGAGAACCGGAATGTTGCCAGGGTTTGAGACCCTAGTGGTGGTACGGTGACGATCAGACTGTTGCCACTCGTTGTAGTTGACAATGTTGGGCCTGATGTTTGAGACCATGACGTTGCCTTATAAGGCGTTACCCCGCCCGTGACTGTTGCTGTCAGTGTGACCTTTGAGTAAGGTGCTGCTGTCACGTCCGCGCTCGCGCTCACCAAAATTGGTGATGCTGCGTTCTGGTGGTTAATCGCAATTGTCGTTGTGTAGTGAGTGAACTTCTCTTGTGTATCAGTAACGACGTTACCTGTTTGTGTGCTACCACTGGCATTGCTGACTTGCTTTGTGGCTAGGTGAACGTACGAGTTAACGGCGTCTGTCTGTGCCGACCCCGCGCTGATCTGTGTTGTCCATGATGATCCGCTGTTGAATGTTCTCAAATACGGAACTACGTTGGAAAAAGCATTCATAACTGACATGAGTAGTACGTTGCTTGAGTTGATGCCGATGTTCGGGTGAATAGACGTCAATACGCCGTTACCGTTGGATACTCTTTCTGTGATGACAGACACCGGATTTGCTGCGTTGCGGTAGACGACGTAGGCGATCTGCATTCTTCTGTTCGCCCCGGCGTTGCTTGTCACACTGACACTTGCTGTAAGGTCAGCAGACGTTAGTCGCTTCCAACCAACATACGCTGCATCAGAACCGCCCGACGTAGTTCTAATCTCTGTGAGGTCAGACAAGTTGACGATTGGTAGACCGCTTCTTTCTTGTGAAGCAGCGACAATGATCAAGTCTCCTACTTGCCCCCCGACAGAGCCGGGGGTGTTCTGCGCTGCCAAAGCAGTAACAGAAGCAGTGCTTGACGCACCGACAGACTTACCAACTATTGTAGGCATTAGTTTCTCACCAGCAATACTTCGGAACCGTCTTCGATGTAGGTGTTTCTGTCCGCTGTACCTGCACCGACATTGACGACTGCCGTTGAGTTGAAGTTAAGTGACAATGGTGCTCCCGCTTGCATGAGTCTTGCGTCCTTGGCGAACTTGTTTCTTAGGAATACTCCTAGATCAAACCCGGCCAGTCTCGAACTACCAGCATTCACACCAATGTCTCCTCCACGAAGGAAGTTGTCAGTGAATGTGATACCGCTGGTTGGGCCTACTCCGTTATTATTGTTGACCATCAATACGGAAAGTGCGTGATCGTTGTTTCGTGATGCGTACTGATCAGTGATGTATTGCGCTCTACCGTCACCGAAGTTACGGTTAAGGTAAGCGTCTAGTCTGTTTCCGATGATCACTGCGCCGGTACCACCTTGAATTTGAATTGCGTCATTGTGTGTACCGTCGGTGTGAATTCCATCGTCGTTCAACCAGTAAACCATCTTGTCTACCCATGAACCAAGAATGTTGACGTTGAGTGGTCCACCTGGGTTTGATGTATTGAATACTCCGAATCCGTCCGTGGTGTTTCTGGTAATAACGCGCTTGGCTGTGTAGTCGTGACCTGTGATACCGTTCCACTTGTAGTGAGGTACCTGAGGTTGTAATAGGCAGTCTTCGATAACACAATTTACTGCCGCCGCGTTGGTTGACATTACCAAACCACGCTCACTGCTCGGTGCTGTTGTCGTACCGCGCACGATGCAGTTCTTGAGTTTGATGTTCGCTGCCTGGAAGTCTACTGTTCCATAGATATCAAGGTTCTCAAGCACGGTCCCCGGCGTTGTCAAAAAGTAGTTTCTTGACACCACAGTACGAGCAACGTCGGAAAGTGGACCTGAGTTTGTGTTGTCCGGCTGGTACTGACCAATCGTCAGTAGTTCACGACGGTTGTAATCTGTATTGGCTACGTTGATCGAAGGGTAACCATATCGCTTGAGAATACTTCTTGATTCTCTGAGTGTGTACCTGTCGATCAAGATTCTCTATCCCACTCGTCTCCGTCAAGCATCCATGAAAGAGGAGGCTGAGTTCCGTCAAGCGCACCCGGCCCCTTCGCAATGATGGTAATGTCAGTTCTGTTAGTTGGACGGGAACTAGGCCATGAGTTTGCAGCGCCGTAACTTGACTTGTAGTAATCAACAACAACGGTGGCTCCCAGCACGACACGCTCAATGTTCATCACGCCAGACGTAATGTCTGTTGCTGAGTGAGTGTGCGTTGTGCTAGCCTTGCCGCTAAGAGCAGTCTGAGTAGCAGACGAAATAGGCTTGTTAACGTCGGATGTGTTATCCGCGTTTCCAAGACCGACGTGTGCCTTCGTCACACCACTAACAGTACCGGTAAATGTTGGGCTTGCTGTATTGGCCTTAAGATTGATCGATGCTGTCAAGTCTGACTTGTCAGTTGCATATGTTGAAGTTTGCACTCTTGAGTCAAGGGCTGCTTGTAGTCCTGTAATGTCAGAGATAGCCAATGACACGTCACCTGATGTTGGTGCCTTACCGTTAACTGTTCTCAGTAGTGCGCTATAGGTAATAGTGTCGTTGGCATCGTCATAAGACACTTGAATACCCGGTCCTGCTACCGTTGCAGAACCAATCACGTCTCTTACGGTTTCAGCGTCAGTTACTCCTCCGCTCCCTCCGCCGCCGGTAACTGTTAATGTCAACTTACCATTTGGGTCGTCGTAGGAGAATACAGCGCCAGAACCTGCGACAAGCATTCCTGCTACGGTGTCTTGAACTGCTTCTACGAAGTCAGAAATTGTTGTAGAAGTTTGTGTTCCGGTGTGGTTTCCACGAAGTCTAGCAGCGTCGATGGCTGACTGCTGCGCTGATGAAACAGGCTTTGCAGAGTCAGCGGTGTTATCGACGTTTCCTAGTCCTACGTGCGCCTTGGTAACACCCGAGACCGTTCCAGTAAATGTAGGATTGGCCTTGGGTGCTAGTGTGGCAATTGTTGTCAGTACAGAGTCTACGCTTGCCTTCGTGGCTTTCGTGTTACCGCGTTTCGTCCATGTGGACGTTCCAGTCTTTTCGTAGGTGTCGTCGGTTGCAGTATCAAGATACCAGTCGTTGACAAACCCCAATGCAGATGATGGAACGCCGGAACCACTACGATACGTGAATCCAGTTCCACCGCCAGAGCCGCCGGGACCGACTGGTCCTTGAACGCCTGGGACCTTAACTAGAACTACTGTTGGTTTCAAAAAAGCCATGAAAACTCCTATTATTTATTTGTTCAATAGTAACATCGGATTGGTTGATTCCCAAATCATTCTTTGACGTAGAGGCGAACTTCATTCCAACCGAAAGGCACTTGTGACGGAGCACCGGCTGTAGATGCTTGAGCCGCTACACTGACGTTAATGTAATCCGGTGCGCTGACCAGACCATTGGCGTCCGTGGCAACTACACCAAATGTCAGTACGCTTCCTGTTGTCTGGCTGGGCGCCGTGAATGTGACGTTGGCGCCATTGGTGGATGACAGCGTTACCGTTGGTCCTGCTGTCTGTGACCACGTATATGAAACCGGCGCTGTTCCTCCGGTTGACATGGCAGAAAGAGTTACCGTGCTGGCGGCATTGACAGATTGGTCTACACCCGCGCTGACAATCGGCGGAACCGGGTATGGTCCTAATGATGCGGTGTCGGACCAGCCGATTGCATCGAAGTCCAGTGAACCACTAATTGCAGCACCGTTGAACAGACCGTGTCTAACCTGATCGATCGATCCCACGGTTCCGTTGTATGTCTTTGTTTCCAGCGCAGTTGTTGAGTCACCCTGATATACCGAAAGCGTTGCGCTGCTGGCCGTTGTTGCTACTTCGATTCTGTAAATGGAGTTAGCGACGTAGGCGCTCGCACCAAGGAAAATTCTCTGAGTACCGCCGATCAGCATGTCTAGTTGTCCGCTGGTGTTGAATCGTACTTCCCAAACCGTAGTACCGGCGCTGGTGCCACGAATGAGTCTCTGGTTGAACGGAATGTTGGTCGAAGTGATTGGGAACTTACGATATGCCGAAGCCCAATGCGTCGTTCCGCTGACGTTCCACCCGACATATGATTCTGTCGATGAGGTCAATGTCGCTGTCGCTCCACGAATACCCACCATCGCTGCTGTACTTTGTGCTACGATTTGACCCGACACAACATCAAAAGCGTCTCCCGAGGCTCCGCCCGAGTTTCCGGTTGTGACTGTTGTTCCTGAAGTAATGCCTTCGAAACTGTTTCTCTTAGTTGTCATAGAAATGTAAGCCCCTGTACGTTAGATTCTTCCCAAGTGTATTTGTCTGCCACCGAACCCGCGCTTGTCACCTTTTGACCATTAACGTAAACGTTGTCGAAAGTCACATTGCTCAAAGGCTTGTTGGCACTACCACCTTGCAAATGAATTGGGAAAACACCTGACGTGTTGATCTTCACTCTTCTATAGGTGATATTTGAAATGGCGCATCGCGCCTCTTCGGTTGTTGCGTTTGGATAACTGCTGTAGTCGCTAGTATAGAATGAACCCACCCAAATACTGAATTGTCCATTGACCACGTCTTCGACCACCACGTCTTCGTAAAGAACATTGGACAGCGGCAGGCGGTCAACCAGGTGGATACCGAGAGCAGCCATTCGGTAATTGATGTTCGGGTCTCTGAACTTTACAACGGTGTGCTTCTTGTACGAAATGTCACCCAACTTGGTCGGGGTTCTGTTGGTAAATGGTGTACCGTCAACCTTGGTCGTAAAGTTCTCATAACCAATTTCTGAACCATTACCACCCGGCCCGTTGATGAAAAAGCAATTGCTGTAGTTGATCTGCTCCGTACTGCCGGACCAACCATTTGGCGATGACGCTCCATTGCCCTGCTTGAAGTTCTTAATTGCTGATGCATCGTCGTGAGAGCGAATGAAAACCTTGTCGAAGTTGACGTACGAACTTCCCATAATGTCGATACCGTCAGGGGTGTCTCCTGCTCGGTTGCGCCATGAGAACATCTTGACACCGTTGAGGTTGATGTTCAAGGATTCGGCCAGGATAACTCCCCAATGGGTTACTGACAGCATCGTCAAGCCGGAAATGGTTGCTGAGTTGACGTTGTTGACCATCATTGGTCGTCCCCAGCGTGATTCTGTTGTTCCGAGAATGTCCTGGTTGTTGCCCTGTGGGCTGCTGTCAACAATACCGTTACCCGACACTCTGATGTTGGTGTTGGCGTAACTTGCTCCGTCGGTCGGCACGGGGGCTCCGACGTTTATGTGACCCACAAAGTATGCTCCACCATCAAAGTACACCGACTGGTTAGAGTTAAGTGTTAGTGTTTGATTAGTGAGTGCTGTTCCATTGGGGAGAGTTCCACCATAGAACCCCGGCCCGTAGTAATATGTGACGTCACCAACCGCAGGCTTGGGCTCAAGGGCATTGGCGAACAGGTAAAGACCCTCTCGCTTGTTACCATTCACCCATACCACATAGTTGCCCGGCTCTTCGATCTGAAACGAGATTGTTCTGTTGTTGACTTCGTAAGCGACATTCTTCTCGCTCGGCATAATCTTGACTTCATTGACAGCCACGTCGTTGGTTACTCTGACAACAACGTGACCATCTTTGAATGCGAAGTTCGTGAAGTACCCTGAGTTGAAACTTTCTCCACTTTCTACCGGCGTTCCGTAGACAACGGAGTTATTATTGTTCACCGTGACAGAGAATTTGGTTGATGCTGCGGGTGCGCCGGAAGGTCTGGCGTACGTCTCAACAACGCCCTCGGGAGTATTGTCTACCCATCTGTGGAAAAGTCTCGTTCTCGACATTATGAACCATGAACCTTAACTGCCACTAGTTTTGCCCCGGCAGGAGCAGCGGCAAGGGCAGCCGCTAGGTCATTATCGGTATATGTTGTAGGCAGCACGTACACAAGGTCATTATGAAGCGCGTCAACGTTCTGACGAGTTTCTGTCAATGATTCTGACATTGAGTTATGATCAGCAGCAGGATTACCCGAACCCTGAACGCGACCAAGCCCCGGCACCGCTTTGAGCCAATTGAAGGCCATTTAGTTCTCCTTAGTATGTTGCAGAATATGTTGCTGAGTATCCACCCGCCGGAGGCGAGTAAACTGCTCTTCTCATTGTATTACCAAGTGCAAAAACAACGTTTCCTCTTGCTGTAGGACCCACGATAAAGTGTACTGTTGAAGTATTGTTTGTTGTGTCTCTGAAAATTTCAATCCATTCCGCGCCCTTACCTAGCGGGTTCACAAGAATGAGTGCTTGCACTTGCGCTGACGCGCCCTGAGTAGTCAAGAACATCGGTGCTGTCGAAAGGTGCTTCGACTTGAATGCGCAGTAAGCGATGCCCTGGGCTCCGGTGTTACCGGCCCATACTGCACCAAGACGAGAACCACCTTGCTTTCGGTATCCCTCACGTAGTAGTGTCTTTGTTGAATACGGAACACCGTCGGGTGCAAGTACGATTGCCTCTTCTGTCAAAGCGATAGTTGTTGACTGGAAAGTACCGGCTCCTGTCCATTCTGTAGGAACAGTGAATGAGTCCCACGTCAAACCATGGTCGTCTGAGTACATCACCAGAGACTTATTAGAAGCAAGGTGACCACTGGCGTCTCCGTAGGTAAACCAAATTCTGTCCCACTTCTTGTCGTATGCTACTGCGTGACAGTGAAGGTTGACAACCCCTGGGAACATTACAGTAAGGTCTAGGATGACTCTCCATGTATTACCCGCGTCTTCTGACCAATACACTCTCGTTGCCTTGGCTGATTGATCTGTTCCTGAATCTGTTTGTACACCGTATTCGCATGTCACGATATAGTTTTCTGCGTGGCAGAACTGATTCATTCCCCATACTGATCTGATGTACCCGGCCTGTGTCTGAAACACGTTTGTCCATGTGGCGGTTGCCGGATTTGGTGACCAGTTAGTGCTCTTGTACAAATAACCCGGACTTGCTGTACCACCCTGACAAACAACAATGACTTCACCGTTGTCGAGGAACGTCATTCCTTCAATGTTGAAGGCAAACGTGTTAACTGTCGTCCAGTTATCACCGTCGTCAACACTCTGGTAAAGTGTCTTCTGGTTGTCGGGGTTAGTCGTGATGCCTCGGGCGTAAATCTTTGTTGCGTCAGGAGACATACCGATAAGACGGTAGTTGGTTGACAATGTTGTCACTTCCGTCAAATAAGTATTTGTAAACCTTACCGGAATAGATGCTGGGTCAATTGTCTGTACTGTCATACTGTAATCTCCGTATATACCATAATCGTTACTGCTCCCGACACTGCCTGCCCCGTAGGTGTTCGGGCATAAATCTTCTGTGTATTACCTGACGTATCGACAAACTGAGAACCGGCGGGTACCGTTGTCCATGTTGAAGGATAGTTACCGTTGGCATTTGTCGTATTGATGTAGGCGACCTGAATGTCTCTACCCTGTGTGTCAGGGTTTACGACTACCAACTTGGTACGCTTCTGTTCAACATATCTGATGACCGGCGGGTTTGCGTCATTCTTAGCCACCATTTTGTTGTACGAGTAGATAGTCGTCGGCAAAGGATTTGCTTTGAGGTCTCTCCACGTTCTGAATCTAACAGCAGAATCATTGACAGACGCTGCGATTAGAGCGAGTTCTGCGTTAAGTTCTGCTTGACTCTTAGGCACTTGTTGCACCATCCACATATGTCTTGAGGAAATCGGCCATGACCTTTGCTTGCGCTACTGTCTGCTCTAGTTGTGCAAGACTTCTTGGGTAAGCATAATTAGGTACTAGTGGTAGCGTTCCCATAACCGGTAGGTTTACCGTTGTCCCCCCGCCGCCCGTGTTCGCTGCGGCTGATGTACGAAGTGCCACAGGGAAACCGGCACCTGACGCCGCCGGTACAGACGAGAACATATCCTTAATCGCTACAGACGAAGCGGTAGCAACTGTCTGCTGCACAACTGTCAAGTTCGAATCAGAACCACCGGTTGCTGTGCTGACAGTTCCAGCAACAGTCATACCAGAAGGCGCATTGAATCCACCCGGCGCACCACCTGTTGTGTTCGATGCAGCAATACCGATGTAAAGGTCGTCCGCATAACTTGTTGTAATTGCAGACAGTCTGACGCGAGGACCCGTTGTTGATGTAATTGCTACACCACTGTCGATCAGTGTTGCGTATGTTCCTGCTACGTCCAGTGTGGAACTTGCGATGTTAGATGTTCTGAATGACAATCCTAGGTGTCTTCCCGAAGCACCCCCGGCCCACGTCCATGACGTAGGCGCAGAAGCGGGTACTGTGTACTTCCATACCGACAACAGACCTGTTGTTGAATCAGCGGGTGCGCTGACAACAGTCCAGTCCGTAGGTGTTGTTGTGTATTGTGCTGTTCCTAGTCTGTGGTAGATAAATGCAAGAAGAACATCTCCCTCTACCGCGTTCGCAGGCTTGTTGAGAACTAATGAGGTACCGGAAGCCGAAACTCCCGTACCCACGTTTCCCGTACCTGTCAGAAGTGCTCCGGCCATTACGCCACCACCTGTAGAATTGCTCTAGAGTCGTTGTTGATTACTTGGTTGGTGTTAGCCACACCAACCACGGCAGGATCGTTGAATCTGTCATAGGTGTTAAGTCCTAGTGCCACCGCGCGTGTACCCACAGAAGAACCAACGTGAATTACCGGCTGGTCTGCTGCGTAGTTTGTCTGGTAGCGTGTGAACTTGTTGCCTTGAATGAGCAACTGGCTACCGCCGGTGATCATCAGGAATCCCTTGTCGCTCGCTGTAGGTGCGTTCATACCGCCCTTGAATGACATATTGCTAATGACGTGTCCAGTACCACCAGAAATCAACATCATCTTACCGTTGAATCGTGATGAGTCCTGAGCGTCAAGCGCAAGCATATCGAATGTCGAGTTGTATCCACCTTCAATGGTTAGTCCCCATCCAACAGTACGGGCAGTGATCATGCACTTACCGATTGTTGACTTGGACAACATCGAACGCATAAACGGCGTTGCTGTCTGTGTCGATGTTGATGAAGCAGCGAATGAATAACCGTCGTGACCGAAGACTGTTGTCTCTGATCCACCGAGGAAGATCGCTGTATCACCAATTGCCTGGAAGTGGGAAACACCGGTAGCGAATGAGCAGCCTGTGGTGTAACCGTGCCATACAGTGCTAAAGTTCTTCCAGCCTGAGTCCTTGAACTCACAGTACCATAGTGTCTTACCGGCAATGTCAGAACCGCTCATGTTGTTTCTTGGCATCCAGTTAGTAGAAGAGCCGCCCTGCCATTGAATGTTATTCATGGTAATGTCTCTTGGCGAACCGTCGGAAGGATATGACTGACTTGTCTGTCCGTCTGCCGGGAATGCCAGTGCATTTGAACCTGATCCACCTTGCCAGTTCCAAATAGTACCACGCTGGAACTCTCTGGAAGGACCCTCGCGGCCTAGGATCGTAGCACCACTGTACAGCGAAACGGGTACGGTTGTGTTGATCTGTCGGGCTGGTAGTCTAACTGCTCTTGATGGTCCGCCGTTGTGATCACGAAGGTATGCATTAAGTGCTGTCACGCGAGCGTTGTCATCAGAACCGAAGTCATCGAATGATCTTTCACCGACGCTCATCAGAATGCTGTTAACGTCTACTGTTGTGCTACCGCTTGATGCTGGTAGTTGTGCTGCCGGTACCTTACCGTCAACAAGATCAGCCTTAAGGGCTAGTGCTGTTGACGTAGCCGCTGAAATAGGCTTCGCTGAGTCACTGGTGTTATCCACGTTACCTAGACCAACGTCACCCTTGACAAGACTTACTGATCCTGTCTTACCCGCTACTGATGTTACGTCAGCAGTCAAGGTAATTGTGTCCCCTGCGTCGTCGGCAGTAACGGTAAGGCCGACCCCTCTCAAGGCGGTAGCAATACTGTCTCTTACTACCTCTGGGTCTGTTGTCCCGCCACTTGCTGTTACTGTTGCAGAAAGTGTGTTCGATGCGTCGTTGTAGTTCCAGGTAATACCTGTGTGGCTACCACTGGTAATCAAAGACGCTACCGCGTCCTGCACGGCTTCTGTTAAATCTGTTACCTGTGCAGAAGTGTGAGTGTGGCCGGACAGTGCGAGTGTCGGACCTCTCTTAGTCCATACGTTTGAGACCTTTTCGTACCAGTCTCCGCTTACTGTATCTCTGTACCAATTACCATTTGCTCCCAGACCGTTTGCTGGCACGCCGCTTCCAGAAAGAGTTGTTGTCCCCCCGCCGGTTCCCCCTGAGCCTGCTGGTCCCTGCATACCAGGAATCTTGATAATAAGTACGTCTGTGTTTAGCAGTACCATTATGCTCCTATCGTAATAATTCCGTTATTTAGAATTGACTCAGTGTTGTTGATGACAACCGCTATCTTGTAGAAGAGTCTGTCGTAAGGGATAGCGAGGGTTGCGGCTGTGTCTAGTTCAAGAACAGCCTTCAATCCGTCAAAGGGCAGTTCTGCCTTTTGTACGTCATTGCCGTACTCTAGATAAATGAAGACTTTGGCATCTTGACGGAACACGGGTCTGCCGTTGCTGTCAATGAAGTTGATTTCTTCTCTAAAGTGCTGACCACGGGTGATGTGCATTACTGGTTAGTCACCTGCGATAGAATCTGTACGTCACCCGTAAGGAACGTTCTTGAATCGCCGTTCACATTGGCGATCTGCAAGTCATAGATGTAGAAGTCTTCGGTCAATGTTCTTGACTGAGATGAAGGAATGTAAATCCTGATGTGGTTAGCCCCATCAAGCAACTTGACTTCTGTAAAAATAGTTATGCCTGTCTCTTGCTCGTATGAAGTCTTGAACTCCATGCTCGGGGTATACCCCGTTAGGTCAATGGTACCGGCGTCGTCTCTGAGTTCGATAAATGCCTCGAAGTAGTCGCCTCGGTACAACTTAATGTCGAAGTTGGACGGCATGTTGCCAGAACCAATTGTGTCTTCTGCCGGTTGACCCGGAAATACAATGTCCATATTCTCTCCTTTGCTTTAGTTCATTATATGGTTGATACCAGCGATTTCAAAACCCCGCCGCCGGAACTTTACCACTTTTACCGGAGAATTGAACAATTACCTTGTTGTCTTCCAATGACGTACTACTGTGAGTGACCAGTATCACTTTCCGATACTTTGGTGGTACTACAATCGTGATACTGGTCACCCTAGTAGGAAACATCAACTGTAGAAGTCCGCTGCTTCTTTTGGTGATGCCACTCTAAACCCGCCGACGTTCTCTATCAAGTGATCCGCCAACTTCGTGTCTACCAACTGGAAGGGGTTACTTCTCTCAAAGCGTAGCCCCTCTGTCTCATATGATGGGTTCTTACGTGTCATCACGATAAGAGTCTTTGTTGGTACTGCTGGTACTTCTGTGAATGGGTCTGCTACTCCCGCGACAACCGCCGGGTGGCTTGCTGATACCTGACTCGCTGCTACTTGTACGTCCTCTTCGGGCTCAGGCTGCTTAATATCACTATCGGTGATTCCGTCTTCTCTCAGTGCCTCGATGAGCGCGACCTTAGAGTCGTTGTACTTCGTCTCTACTCCGTAATGCTTCGCCATCTCGAACAGCGCCTTACGGTCCAAATCTTCTAGTCTCATAGTTGTATATCCTTTCGTTTCATTTATTGTATCAGAGTGACCTAGAGAAACAAATAACCCCCGGCCTAAGCCGGGGGCATTTGTTGGTTGGTTCGACTAAGATCAGTCAGCCAACTTGAGGTTTGTTGTCACAACGAAGGCATCTGTGTTCTCGACGCCTACGCCAACGCGGGTGAAGACTGTGAACTCAGTTGTGTCCTTCTTTGGACGGAACTCGCGGAAGACCTGAATCTCGCGCTTAACAGCCCAGATAAGGTTCTTAGGGTCTGTTAGCCATACGTCGGCGTGCTGTTCACCAGTCGCACCGCTGTATGTTCCAGTTCTGAACTCATCGAACTTAGGTACTTCCTGTAGAGGAATTCCGAATGCCTGACCAGTCGTGTAACCGGCTGGACCCTGCGTACGGACTGGACCGTTAGCGATGATACCGTTTCCAACAGCCTCAATGTAGTTTCCAGAAGTACCGTCAGCCAGGCTGAATAGGTAGTCCTGAATTACACCGGAACCTGTGAGGAATCGTAGAGCCGGACGCTGCTGCATGAACTTACGAGGCATCTTCTTAAGGGCTCTGTTGAACAGTGCTCTGTTGATACCCTGTCCACCGTGGTCAAGAACGTGGGCTGCTCCTTCTTCGTTACCTTCAAGAGCAATCTTTCTCCAGCCGTCGAATACACGAAGTAGTGGGTCTGTTGAAGCCTTGTCACCGTTAATAGCAAGGTCCTCAAGGTCGTTACCGGCCTGAGTCGCCATTAGACGTGCAATGTGGTCTTCAAGAGCCTCTCCTTCGATGTTATCTTCCAGTGACTCGGTTGAGATTTCCCAATCGAGACGTAGTTTCTTCGTTGTCAATGACAACTTGGAGAAGATGACACCCTGGTTCTCACCTGTGTCAACGGCTTCGGTAGCACCACGTAGTAGTCGCTGACCAACACCGATCTTGTCGATTTCTACTTCATTGGCCGTCATACGGATCGTACGAACCTGACTTCCAAGAACTGTAGCATCCCACATGTAGTCGATGAATCGGTCTGACTGTGCTGCGTTTAGTAGGCCGGACCCGGCGGGGTTACCAATCTCGGTAGAGACGATAACCTTTTCAAGTAGTTCTTCTTTGTTATCCACTGTAAATTTCACTTCCTTTCAATTCTATAGTTTAGTTTGGTATTGCTAAAGGACTGACTCAGAGGTTGTCCACTGAGAAGATTGAGCCGCCCCATGTACCGCCACTACTCTTAGTGATGGTATTTTCACTTGCTGATCCGCCAAGATCGCCAGATTTCTTAGATGCAGTTGTCTTTGCAACCTGACCAAGACTCTTTTCTACAGTCTCGACCTTGCCTGACAACTCATCAAACTTCTTTCTAAGACCCTCGCCGTCGGCGCGTAGTTCATTGAACTTCGTCTCGAAAGCGTCTACAGTCTTAGCAAACTTGTCTTCTAGACCCTCTAGGGCTTCCTTGTGCTCGCGCTGGCCCTTTTCAAGAGTCTCTTTAATCTTGTCCTGAAACTCGGAAATTGTCTTGACAATCTCATCGTCGGTAGTGTCCTTGTCCTCGTCCTCAGCCTTGTCCTCATCTGACTTCTCGTCAGTTGTCTCTTCTGCTGGCTCCGTTGACTCTGCACCTGCTGGAACGTCTACGATCTGGTCGTCGCTCTCAGTCTTGGTTGCTTCCTCTACCGGAAGGTCTTCGGCTGACGCACTGTCAACAGTTGCGTTGACCTCTTCATTGTCGCCGTGGTGTAGTTCTTCGTTATCTGCCACTTCGTTTCCTCCTTCCTCGGAATCCTTGAATGACTTGACGATCTGACGAACCTTGGCGACGTTTTCTTCGTCCCCGGCGGTCTCAAACCAGCCAATATTTTCCATTGGACGTGAGCAGATAGTACAGTCTGTCTTCTCCAATGTAGTCTTAATGGCAACTCCATCTGTCTTGCAGTACAGGACGTTGCGAATATCGATGTTAACGATTTCTCCCTCAACAACTGTGTTGTCAGAACCAGCAACCTTTTGAATGCTGAATACGTTGGCTAGTTGGTTGGCTCCCGCGTCACAAAGACTTAGTTCTGTGAGGTCATACTTAGTGATGACTCTTACCTGATGTGCCTTACCATCTGCTGACTTGCGGATTTCTGACTTGGACTCCTTGACGCTACCGCCGATGCTGAAAGCCTGTAGGGTTCCGTCAATGACCTTTTCCCATACCAAAGGAGAACCCTTTGAAATGTAAGCGTCAACGTAGATACCGCGATATACCTTGTCATCGTCGGCTGAGTAGTATTCTTCTTCTCTGTGGTTGAGCACCTTACCAATAGCGATATTGGTGTGTGACTCACGAAGGTTGAATCGTGACTTGTCAAAAGCCTCCTTAGAAGCCTCCGCCGTCACTACGTCACCCTGGGTATCAACATTGTCCAATGTTGCGAAACCAGATACGATGCGCTTATCTTCGTTTACCTTGGCAAACGGCACTGTCAGTTGCAGTGCAGGTCCGGCTACATCGAAGTGAGTCTTCTTAATCTCCATGTGATAAATCGTAACACTGTGTTTTCGAAAAGCAAAAAACTTTTCTTTTACGCAGTTGTACGTCCTTCTCCCTGTGTATTTCTCGCTTCGCCTGTCGAGTCAGTTCTGTTTGCCGCTCTTGTGGTGTCTCTTTCACGCGAGTTGGTTGCTTCTGCCTTCATATCTGCCTGTTGCTGACCAGAAAGAATAATCGGGTCATCCCCGCCCTCGCGGGCAGGAAGTCCTTGCTTCGCGCGAACTTCATTCGGTACATACACACCTGTTGCAAGATATGTTTGGTCGATTGCTGCACGCTGCTGTTCGTCAGATAGACTCATCTCGATCAACTTGAATCTCAATGCTTCTGTTTTCTCTGCGACCAGTTTGTTGATCTTCTTCTCGATGATCAGTTGCTCAGGCTCCACGACCTGTGTAGAGAATGTCTTATCGGCATCACGCGCTGCGGCTAGTCCCATACCTTCTGCTGCTGAGACCTTGCTGATAGGTACACGGTTAGCAGTCAAGATATCGCTGATGTTTGCCTTGCGGTAATCACCGAAAGATGAATCTTGGGTCCCGGCCTCTACCGGCTTCATCTCAAATGAGACCTTACGCTCATTAGTGTCTGCTGGGAGCGGGATATAAATGGTTCTGTGGTTCTTACCCTTGACACCTTCAAAGAACTCGATAAGACTGTTCTCTGATGCAGACGACATGTTTCCACCTTTGACGATGATGACGTAACGGGGGACTGCCTTGTTCTCGAAGTAGTCTAGGTTGTAGATATTGGCAAATCTGTTACCAGCAACCGCCGGTAGCGCAGAGATGATATCTGGTACACCGTAGTAACCCGATGTAGGGCTGTACTTCTTGAAGTGCATTATTTCGTTAGGCTCTTCATCACCTACGGGGTTGTCTGTGTCAAGGTCTCCGAAGTTGCGGAAGAATACTGCCTTGTTAGAAACCATCTGTACGAAACCGTCGCGCTCCTTGCGAAGACGAATCGTAGTTGCAGGAATGTGACCGATGTATCCAATCTCACCAAAGACTGTACGACCAATTTCCAGGTAACCGTTACCTGTTGCTTCGTAGTCAGTGATGACCTTCATCAAAGTCTCTGTGATAGTATCGTCCTGGTTGCAGGAATCGATCCAATCGTAGATATCGTTCTTGTGACGCTCTAGGTTACGACGAATAGAGTTGACTCTATCTGGTCCCGTCGCTCTGTCTACCTTCTGACGTGTCTTGTGGCTTTCTACAAAGTCAAAGCCTAGTCCTACGATGTGAGAGACCTTTGTCTTGACCGCCGCGTAGTGTGTGGGGTCTTCGATGTACAGACGTGCCAGGTAGTCCATATTGAATCCCGGCTGGACGATACCCAATAGGTTATAAGCGCCTACGTCGTCCCACTCTACTCTTGTCGAACGGGCTCCCTCATATCCTTCCGCGCGCTTCTCAATTCTTGAAGCACGCTTCTTGACACTTGGCTTGAGTCCCGCGATCTTGGTGATATCGACGTCGAATGTGTCTTGAGGGGTAACGGGTAGGTTACGCGAACTGCCCAACCTTACGTTAATCTCTTTCTCAACTAGTTCTGCTCGGGCACGCTGACGTGTTCCCGCTACCTTTGGCTCATTCATCAGTCGTCCTTGAATTCCTTCTTAAATCTGTATTCGTCAATCATGTTACCGAGGTCGTAAGGGTCTGGTACGTGACCTGCTGCCTCACGTTCCTTTTGGTATTCGTACTCTGCCTTTGACACAGGACGCTGACCTGATCTAAATTCTGCCTGCCCGCCCGGTACACCGTGGGCCCTGGCGGCGGCTGCTAGTGCAGCGATCTTAGATTGGTCACCCTTCTTCGATTGAATCATCATGTAATTGTAGTCGGCGTCGGTGACGTACTTCCCGTCATCTGTTCTCCATACGTAAACACCGTACTCAATATCATCTACTTGTTGGATTTTCATATTGATATTATGACACAGTGTCTATCAAACTGCAAAAACTGTCCAGTTGTGTCCGTAAACAGATGCGATTGAGTCAAAAATGTCCACCTGCTGTCCTTCATCGGCAACAATTGATCTAACAAAGAAGTTATTGTACAAATCAGTGGCGTTCGGTGCGTAGTCGAACAACGAGAAAAGACCCACACCACCCTTGACTCTGGTAGTTCCGTTCTTTCCAATATCCAAGGTCTTCTGTGTTTCGTTAAGAACCTTGACGACGTGAATCCACTTGTCCGTGTCATAGGAAGCGTCAAACGATCTTTGCACCCCATTGATGTATGTGGTACCAGCATACTGATCTAGGAATGACAAGTCTGAGCCGTCGTGCTTGACCCACATCTGGTATGCCTTTATCACTTGATCTTCTTCGCTGGGAATCGTCACGGTACCCGCGCCGATCAATCCTGTATTACTCTCAGCCTTACGAGGGTAGAAGTATTCACCTAGCGCAGAGTTAGTGTCCACTGCTAGATCATTGATGTATGTTCTGTTGTAGATGTTGATTGTCAAGTCATCTAGGTATCCCGGTGTTCCTTGAGTAAAGACAACTCTAACCTGTAATTCTACAGATAGTTGAATGGGCTCATCTTGAACTAGGTTAACCCACGTCGATCCTGATAGACGCTGCACGTAGATACCGCTACCGGAAAAACTGACGGTGGCTGTGTACTCGTCTGTTTGTGGAAGATAGGAGACCTGCCACGAACCGCCCTGTGCTATACCGTCTATATAGTTAGAAGACACAGTGCTATCGACTACGACGTTGTTCTCTAGCCCCGGCCAGCCCATATCTCGGTAACTCAGGTAGTTCACCGGTGTCGTCTGGTACTTGTTTAATTCGTAAGAAGTACCGTCAACCGACTGAAAGACATTCTCCTCTACAACTCCCAGACCGTAGTGTCTCAAAATGGTATCTCCGTCCAGAGAGTAGTGATATGCCGCAAAGGCAGAGCCAAACACTCTTGATGACGTAGACGAAGAGGAAAGGTTAGACACCTTGCGTACCGCGCCGGGTTCAAATGTCAAAGCACCCACACGCTCGCCATTGAGATATAGGGTTGCTTCACCAGGACTGTATGTGGCTACGGCATGGTAGATTCTCTGAGTGTAGGGCACGCTGACCGCGTTACCATCGACGGAGAAAGTGATTGAGTTTTGATCCACAAAAAGACCAGTCGTATCATCGAAAGCAAGTATGCTGTTCTTAGCCTTGATCGATACCGGGTAGAACCATGCCTCTAGCGAGAATGACTTGGTTGGGACATACGTGTTGAATGCGTATGTCTGTGCGCTGAGTTTGAATGACTTACCGTCGCTCGCCAGAATGTGTGTGTTCTTGGTGTCGGCGGGAGAGTAGAAAAATGCCGGACTATCCTTTTCGATGTAATATCTGTACATCTTCCGATTTTACCATAGATACCACAAAAGCCCCGCCGAAGCGGGGCTGATGCAGGTAATATAAAACCATCCTAAAGCGCGCTAATCCATCTGACAAGAATGGCCCAGCGAAGTCTCAGACGCTCTCACTAACTGCGTTCCGAATGACTTAGTTATATTGTACCTCACTTGATAGGGAAAGTCCAGACAGGTAATCAGCCAGACGACGAAGAGTATCTGGATTATCTTTTATTCTTCCTAGCGTTGAGTTACAAGATTGACAGAGTAAACCTCTAACACATTTTCCGCAAGACCTAGACTTCTCGGGACAACAGTTATGATCGTGGTCTACTACCAAAGGTGAGTCATCGCTACCTAGGTTCAGGCACCCGGCACATTTGCCGTCCTGATCTTTCAGTAATTTCAAGTATTGATCGTAGGTAATCTTGTAATTTCTTAAGTAGTAGGCGTTTTTACCTTCGATGGTTCGATGGTAATTATAACCCTTTTTTATTTGCGCTTTACGAACATCAGGACGCTTATATCTTTCTCGTTCGTATTCATTAATACAAATTCTACAAGATGGAGTACGTCCTTGCTTACAATTCTTATTAATTCTAAACTCTTCTAGAGTCTTAGTTTTCTTACACTTTGAACAAGTTTTCATGTTGGGCTCTAACGTAAAATCCCCGAACAGGGAGCCCAACTCACCTGTTCGGGGAAGTGTAATTTACAGTCAAATTGTTGGGCTCATTGCTGTATAAGCCAATGATACCACAAATTACTTAATAGGCAGTAGCCACGCTGCATTCCACGTCTGCTCGCCCAAAAGGCCATTGACCTTGAGACCGGCTAGTTTCTGGAAGTAGCGGACGATACGGTCTGTGTCAGGTCCGAATGAACCATCAACGTCTAGACCGTAACCGCGCTCTACCATCTGACGCTGCCACTTAGCGATACCAGAAGAGTTGTCACCCTTCTTGAAATACCCGCGACCCTTAGTCCATCTGGCAGAAGCCGGAACTGTGAGCGCAGGCTTTGGTGCTACAGGCTTCGGCTTGTTCGCTTCTGCCTTTGCTGCGGCTGCTGCCTTATCGGCACGCCACTTGACCCAACGACCGTAGTGCTGCCACGTCACTCTTTCGACAACACCCGTTACGGGTACTCCTACCTTCTGCTGTACGACCTTTACTGCATCTGCTGTCTTGGGACCGTAGAAGCCATCAGCCTTGACCCCGGCCCATCCCTGAATTGCAACAACGTCAGGGCCTCCTAGTTGTGGAACAGTAACCTTTAGTTCACGCTCTCCAACGCGGTATGTCTTCTCGGGCTTTGCTACAATTCCGCCCTTGCGAAGTGTTGAAGGATGATCAAGGAATCCCTGTACTGTCGAGCGGAACTGATTCATGTTGATACCGGCTGGGTCGATCTTACGACCGCGAGGAACACAAATCTCCTTGTGCGCGCCGACTCTGCTGCTGTTGCGTCTGATGTACTTTAGCACAGCGGCGGTGCCGCGAGCATATGAATCAAGTTGTGCTGCTGTCCAGTCCTTACCGTTACCCACTGATTCGGCTTCTACACCGATGAATGAGCCATTAAGATTACTGAATCCTGCCCAACTTGAAGTACCGGCGTGGTTGGAACGACCTGCGGCAATAACATACCATGTACCGTCGCGGCCTAGACCTAGTTGTGACAACGGACCGGAAAGTCCTGCACGCCCGTTCTTGACTACGTTCAATGATGGGTAGTTACCTGTCTTGGCACCTACCGTGTGGTGAGGGGTGATTCCCTCTACTGCGTTCATGCCGCGCGTACCGCGAGTCTTCCAGCCACTAACCTCAACTACCGGATAGCCTGTTTCTCTCAGTGCGTCAGCAAGCCATGTTGCCCAAACTGCCATTAGTCTTCCTCATCCTCCTCAGGGTGGTCGAGTAGATACTGGTCTCTACCGGCATCCCAATTCTCGGCCTCATAATCTTCTACTGTCTTCTCGGGGTTGTAACTTACTGTGAGTTCCCCGCTCTCAAATAGTTCTTGTAGTTCTGCGTCTGTTGTTGGCTGCGCGCCGTCGAATGCTGCGTCTCGCTTGTCCTCAAAAGGAGTCTTGCGGAACTTGCTCACGACCTTACCAATGCTGTTTGCGTTGATCATTTCACTCTCCTTAAGTTATGAGTATAACACCAAACCCCCCGAACCCAAAGGGCCGGGGGGTAGGTAAGAGTGTCAGCCCTCGCAGGCTACACACTCAGGGTTGTCTAGTTTGCACTGAGGAATAACTTCCCAATCATCATCGTCCCATGAAATATCCATTTGTCAGTTCTCCTTTCTTCTTGCTTTACTGGCTTGCACGCCCGCCTTGGAGCGGAAGTAATATAGTGCCTTGACATAAGGGTCAAGCATTGCCTGCTTGTGAACATCGCTGATCTTAGCAGGAGATTCCTTGGCATCGAAGAACAGGTTTAGTGACTGCCCCTGATCGATGTACTGCTGTCTGTCCGAAGCCTGCTGTACGACGTGAACTTGGTCAATCTCGTAAGCAGTCTTGAATACGTCCTTCTCATGACCAGTTAGCCAGTCAACGTCTTGCACAGAACCGTTGTTGTCGATGATGTGATCAACAATCTCTGGTGTGTAGACGTTTCTCTCCTTCATGATCTTGAGAAGGGTGGGGTTGACTCTGAAAATCTCCCCCGCCGCGCTTGACTGGTTCCAAGCGTTAGCAACGATAGGCTCAATGCCCTGCGACACCCCGCCGACGAGCAGCGCGGTTGACATTGTAGGTGCAATTGCCATTAGGTGCGTGTTGCGCCTGCCGTCAGCCCACTCAGGAGCACCGGCAAGATCGGCCATTGCAGTGCTTGCAATCTCGGCCTCTCTTCTAATGTGATTGAACGCTTCCTTGTTAAAGATGTAGGCATCCTCAGAATCAAAAGGAATCATGTTGTCCTGTAAGTATGTGTGGTAGCCCATAACACCGAGACCTAGCGCGCGGGACTTCTCTGTGAATCGAACCGCGTTCTCTGTTCCCTTAATACCCTTTGCTGCACGGACGAATGCCTCGGCTACACAATCAAGAAACACGGTAGCGTCCTTAACGGCAGATGTGTCCTCCCAATCATCGTAGTGAGCCAAGTTCATCGAACTCAGGACACAGGTGAATGAGTGGTCAGCGTCAGAGTGAAGTGTAATCTCTGAGCACAGGTTACTTGCCTTGACGCTGAGACCGTTCTTGGCATATGACTCAGGGTTGAGTCTATTCACCTTGTCTACGAAGAACATGTATCCTTTACCAGTAATTGCTCTGGTCTTGAGGATAGCCTTGTAACGACGAACTGCCTCTTGGTCCCCGGCCTTCAACTTATTGATGAAGTCATCGGTGATGTTCCATCCAACGTTGAGACCATCAGGATTATTGCGAAGGTAGGTCACAATTTCGTCAAAGTCTGCGTGATCTGCTTCGATGTAACCCGCCCATGCTCCTCTACGTGTCGAACCCTGAGATGTGTCGTCCATATCCTGAACAAATCCCTTGATGACTGGCATCGGGCCTGCGGCCTTGCCGTTGTCAGAGAACTTTGAACCACGGGGACGGATATCACCAAGGTATGATGACGTTCCGAAACCGTGCTTTGTCAGAACTGCTGACTCTAGACGGCTAGAGTAGAATCCGTAGATAGAATCTACGACATAGTTTCCTGTACAACTGACAGGAAGTCCACGGGTAGTTCCCAGGTTTGCAAGAACCGGGGTAGAAGGTGAAAGCCAACCCTTCCAGATAAGATCGAAGAAAGTGTTCTCCCAATCATTCCATCCGTAGAGTTCGGTAGCAATGTCACCGGCTGTCTTGGCGATCTTTTTGTAACGGTCCTTTAGGCTTTGTCCTGGCTCTGCGTACTTGAGCATGAACATCTGGTAACCGCCGGTTGTGTACCAACCAGGGACCTCGCCCTTGGCTTGTAATTCCTTTCGCTCATTGGCGAACTTTTCATAGATTGAAGTCATGTTCGTGGTCTACCTCCGTCAACGTCTTGTATGAAATGATGTACTCGCCCGCGCACACGAGGCAAGTTGCATTCTTGTCTGTGATCAACCAATTGCCAATACCCATCAGAAATCAAACCCATCTTCATCGAAGTTTCTGTTGTACTCGTTCTGAGTACCGTTGAAGAAGTCACCGAACTGCTGTGCGTTGATTCCTCGGTAGAACCACTCAGCAATAGGGTTATCGCCAATTTCGTAGCGAGGCTTGAAATCAAGGTACTCGTAGCACAGGTTAAGACGTGACTTGACGAAAGTAGTCAACTGATCGAAGTCGATACCCTCGATTTCACCCTTCTCGAAGATCATCTCAATGATGCGGGTTTCGTGCTCTAGGATGTGGTCTGCTGCCTCATCGATTCTTGTCTTAAGGGCATCTAGTCTTCCCTGGCCCGCGCCTTCCTCGTCTCTCAACTGACGGAAAAGCCATGCTCCTAGTTCGTGGTGAAGGGACTCGTCTCTAACACTAAAGTTGATTCCTCTTACCACGGTGTTGAGCAGGTTCTTACCGCCGGACTGGAAGTGCTTGAGGAATGCGAATGACGAATACAGAACCGCGCCCTCTAGCATGGAGAACACAGCAATGGCAAAGAGAAGGTCGTCGTCTTCTGCTGCGTCCTCCACGAACTGCATACGTGCTGCCAGAGTCTCATCATTCTTGTAAGAATTAAAGAACTCGTCATTGGCTAGCAGCATCGCCTCATTGATCTTGTTGTAGAAAGGTGCGTGTACTGCCAGTTCGATAGCATTGATCAAAGCACCAGCCTGCTGAATCTCAGGACGAGGGAATGCCTTGACCACTCGGTCTCCCCAATAACTTGATCCTACTTCTAGTTCGTACAACACGAAAAGTTTAAGTACGACTACAACCGCCTCATACTCTGCGGGAGTCATGTTTGCTCTGAGGTCTTGAATGTCTTTCTCTACGTTAATCTCTTCCGGTGTCCAGAAGATGCTTCTCTGCTGCTCGATCTTCTCAAGCACGAACGGGTAATCGAATGTATACGTTGACTTGGGGGTTCTGATCTGTGGTAGTGTGTCCGTCATTTTATCTCCTTACTGATAAAAAATGACCCCCTCCCTGGGGGTCCCTGTGATATTTGGTTGTACTATCGTAGCACATCAAATCCGGTCGAAAAGTTGTTGGAACTGCTTGCGAGTCAGTTCCTGCCAATTGTATTTGCGTTGTGCCGCAACACTTTTCGCAAATGCCAGGCTTGCGTATCTTTTATAATGCACCCGAGAAAGTTCGAACTTTTTTACCAGATCATCAAAATCTGGTTCGTACATCTTGCCCGGGTGGGTATCTTCCCACGGACTGTCACGAAGAGTAGTTTTCACTAACAGATCGTCAATCAGGTGGTCCTCGTAGGGTGCCCAGCCAGACGTACAAATCTGTGGCATTCCTGTGAATACGCCTTGAAGACCCGGAATACCGAAACCCTCGCCCCATGTCGAGTTGACGAAGACGTGGTGCTTGCGGTACATGTAGGCTAGTTCATTCTCGTTAACCATCTGCTTGATCACCTTGACGTTGGACGGTAGGGTGTTAGGCAGTAGTGGACGGTGAATCGACTTGAAGGTCAGGCTTACTTCGTTACTGTCCTTGAAGACTTGGTTGAAGGCTTCTAGAGCAATACCCGCGCCCTTCCTGACAGCCGCGCCGTCCATATGAAGGTAGCGTAGCACATCTTGTGGTCGACGCTTCTCGGCGTACCAGATATTGCCGTCCACGCCATGCTCGTAAACATAAATTGGCTTGGTGGTCCACGGTCTCATCCACTCTGCCAGGCGGGGCGAGGTTACCCATAATTCGTCCACCTGCTTGAAACAGTCGATCCAGTTATCTCTAGGTAGTGTGGACTCCCATGCCATATAACCGACCTTGTAGGATTTTTCTGACGACCACTCCCAACTATCGGGGTGACCGAAGGCCAGTTCTACCGGGGCGCCAGGGTCTCTGAAAGGAACCTTGTATCCATTAGCCTGTAATGATGTGACGATGTTGAACCCGGCCTCACCGAATCCTGTACCGCGAATTGCCATGTCTGGTGGCATTGAGAAGGAAATTATCATCCTCCTAGTCTATCACTGACCTCGGAACTGCGCTGTCACCTTAATTCCCGTGGCTGCCAGGTTGAGTGCGAGCACACCGAGGTTGACGGTAATTTGTCTGACGTCCACACTTGCTGATTTCTTATCACTGGCAAATACAAGATTCTGGAATTGGTAGGCTGCTGTTCCCCATGCTTGAAACGACGAAGCATCGAAGTAAATTTCTTTGAAGATCGGACTGCCGTCCGCCTTGACCAGCGGGAAAACACACTTACCGCTTGAGTTGACCAATGTGCTTGCATAGGCGATGGTCAGTGACGGCATCAGTGCTCCGTTGACATACACGGTTGACTTGAGGTCTTTCTCGTCGTACAGCGTCAGGTGCTTAGGCATTGTATTCCTCCGTGATGACTACTCCCGCGTCATCGATGCGTAGTTTCCATCTCTTGTTCGTGCTATCGGTGATGATGACAGAATTCACTGTCTCCCCGCGCGCGGCCTTGGTGGCGATGGTATCCTGCAAGGTCTTAAGTCCCGCTGCGTAGTCGGTGGCACTGATCATCGAAGTCATATCGCTTTTCAGTGCGTAGTTACCTACTGGTTGCTTGGTCTCAAGCACACTGGCAACGTTTTGTACTTCTGTCTTGGTGGCGAAGTTACCCTTTGGCTGCTTTGCATCAATTGCTGAGTTAAGGGAACTGACTGCTGCTGTGAGTTCTTGGGTACTGACCATGTTGGTCATATCGGTAGGCTTCAAATACGTACCCGCCGGTTGCTTCTTGCCAATCTCGGTTTGAAGATCACCAACCATACCGTTCACTTGGTCGGCTGTGGCGTAGTCACCCTTGTCCTGCTTGCTGGCGATCATACCTTTGATCTTGGCAATCTCGGACTCTAGTTGGCTGTTGTCAGGCGCGGGGGCAGTGCTGTTGTTGTTACCACCTTGACCCGGGCCACGTACGTTATCTGCTTGTCCTAACTTCATAACTCAACTCCCCCAAGTTTTGTCGATATTGTACCGCGACCTTTTTCTGCATTCAACTTTGACTTGATTGACGGGTGTGCTATAGTTGTTATTAGTTAGGCAGTAAATCACTGCTTCGGGTTGGCAAGCCCATCTTGACTAGACTCTCGTGAAGTAGTATACTTACTACTATACAGATGACCCCCACCGGGTCCTATGAATGTTTCCGAGAGTCCGTTCATAGGGTTGCCCCCGGTGGGGGTTTTTTATTTGCCTGGCTGGTCCGACAAGGATTGTCTGATTCAGTTCCAGCAGACTTGTCGGTGGACGAACACCTGTATTCGCAAAGGCGCGGGGTCAGTAGTCCGGGTAACTTAAAACCCTTGACAGCCAATGTCTCAATATATGGAATGAGACGTAAGGTAAGGCGCGGTTAAAGCCTTAGACTTCGAAGAACCAACAATAACAGCAGGGCTCAATGTTGTTGGACATAGGACGCAATCCCTTCTGAGATTTCAAATGACCCTGTTAGCATCTTAGTCACTGCTAACCACTAGACCGAAGGGTTGCATACTAAGTTCCCCCGCCCTCCCGGACCTAAAGACCCGGGTACTATGTCACTGGTAGCCGACTGTTGAGACGTGATCTTAGTTCTTCAACAGCAGGGGGGAATAGAAATCTATCTAATTGGAGTAAACATGACTAAGAAAAAACAAAAAGTATGGTGGCTCAAGGGACCAGGACAAGTAACTCTGTGCAAAGAAAGAACAACATGCTTTAGAAATAACGAAATCTTAGAGCCTGGCTCTAAGATTGGAATTCTACACAAGAAAAAGTTCTGTCTTAGTTGTTATATCAAGGTAAAAGCCATTCTTAACAGAGAAGTGAACGCGATGAAGCACCCTTATGGAAGGATGACTCAGTGACTTGCCGGGGCCGGTGGTCTGTGGTAGGGTTGGTGTCCCTACAGATGGAGACACGATGGAACCTATAGAGATGTACCTTGACGAAGATATGAGTGTCGGGGTAGGAGATAAGGAATTTTTGTTCTTCGTCGCTAATAAAGAGAATGACCACTCAGGCGAAGAAATCATTGTAGAAAAGAGCCGGTGGGAAGGTCTAGGTTCCCCTAAGAAGATTAGAGTTGTTTGGGAGCCAGTATTATGATGACACGTAAAGGCATTATTATGAGGCTAGACGAAGGTCAACTAGAAAGAGACCGGCGTCGCTATGTTTTAGAGGGAGACCCCACCGACGTCTCTTTCAAAGACGATGTTCAACTCAGTACTCTTAATTTCGAATATGATGACTGGTTGCACATGGGAAAGCCCCGTACTGTTACCGTCCATGTCTACCCCGGCGACCTTACAGATGGACGGCGGGACACCTTAGAACGTGTATATCGTGACTCTAAAGAAGACATGCTACTAGCAGCAAGAAAGTTGGAAGACAGCGATGAAGAATGAAATAGTCAGTGAGATTTTGACTGATGCTTACTCCTTAACGCTCGATGAGCAGATGAAGATTTTTGAGGACTCCCAGGTAAAGCCGGGGATTGAAGAAGTACTGTCAGATGATGACACTGTCGATGAATCTCCCGACGCTGCAATTGTGGCTATGGGTTTTCTCAAGGCTATCTATCTCATGGAGAGGTTTTACGCTGACAGAAAGCAGTTAGTCAGTCGTATCGAAGAACTGGAACACCGAATTGAAGGTTTAGAGAAGTGAACGATCAATTACCAAATTTCACTACCCTTAAGGTAGATGATGTAAAGAAGGACGTCAATAGTTTTGATGTTCAAGACCATCTAGATGGTATCAGGGAGTCTAATATTCTTAAAGAATACGAGGAAGTTCTTAACGACCCCGCCGGGCGGGCTGAACTATCGATTGATGAACTTACCTTGGTGTTCGGTGTCTACAAGTTGGCACTGTTGCTTGAAAGAGTAGAAAATGAGTGGGAGCCTCGAAGTAATGCCTGAGGACGGGGTGGTAACTAAAAAGAAAGAAGAAGTGGTTTAGATGACTCATAAGATTACCTTAACCAAGGTACAGGTCCTAGATGATCGCCGCTACTACAAGGACCCGGCCACGGGTTATCAGTTATCGGTAAAAGAGCAAGACGCTCAAAGACTAAACTTGGGAGACGAATGGTCAGTACATGCTATCTACAAGAAGTTCCTCAGTGAGCGGGTTCTAGAAGTGCCGGTTGCTGTTGCTACTCTGCCCTTTGACCCTGATGAAAAAGAACAGGCTTGGGAGACTATGCGGCTGATGAATGATAGTCTTGATAACGCTTACGAAGATTGGTTGGCATCAGATGGCTGACTTAGTTAAAGGCTATATCATAGGGGTGTCCAATGAAAACATCATCATCGTTACCCCCGACCGTCAAAGATTTTCCAAGCCGGTAGAAGAGTGGGCACAACTTGCCGCCGAACACGAAGACAGAATAAGAGGGTATATTGACTGAATTAGAGCCCAGCATCATCTACACCACACCCGGCGGGGGTAGGGTGAGTTTTTCCAAGCACGGTGATCTTGCTATTCATACAGATAAGGGCTTTAAGTCTTTGCCTTTGTTGTTCTGGGAAATGGCCTACGACAGTTTCTTTCCTTCTCTAATAGAACAAATAGAACACATTAACAACCAGATCGCCAGTAACCCAGAACTATTAAAAGAATTAGGAATAAATAATGACTGAACTACCAGCCGGTTATATCCGGGTATTAGATGATAAGGGCTATGTAGGTCTTAAGGATCACATGGGAACAGACCTCAGCACCACCCGCGCCGCCCGGGTGAGTTACAACAAAGATTCAGAAGAGTGGAACGGCAAGGAAGAGCGTTTGCTCAACTTCCTGATTCGTGAGGGTCATACGTCAACCCTGCGCCATGCCACGCTGTCATTTGAGGTTTACGCCCCGATGATGGTCAAGAATCAGTGGATAAAGCACGCTATTGGGTCGTCTCATCTTGAAGACGGTTTGGCTTGGAATGAGTCCAGTCGCCGGTACGTCACAGAAGAGCCGGAATTTTACGTTCCCGCCGGTACTGACTGGCGTAGCAAGCCTGCTAACTCAAAGCAAGGCAGCGGCGGGGTTCTACTAGAAAGCATGGGCGGGGTCTTTACAGAAGACCTCCATCAGACTATTACTCTCAGTGTTAAACTTTACGAGGAAGCAATGGCTAACGGTGTGGCACCAGAGCAAGCCAGGCTTTTTCTCCCGGCCTACGCAATGTATATACGATGGATTTGGACTACCTCATTAGCGGGGGTCCTGTCTTTTCTTGAGCAGCGTCTAGCCAGTGACTCACAGTTCGAGATTCAAGAGTTTGCCAAGGCCGTAGAAATCATCACAGCAGACAAGTTCCCCAACACAGTAAAGGTTTGGAAGGATCATCGATGAGTTTCATGTACAAGAGTATTAAGAACCCAACTGTTTTGTTTGGAAAGAACAGCGAAGTCATTGCTGTCTTCACAAGTGAGGCCCATTTGGATGAAGCCCTAGAAGCGAACAGGCTTGCCGAAGAGATGCTTATTGCTTGGAGTAAGGGTGTGGAATGAACATCGATCTTCCTGATGACTTGTTAGAACTAGTATGTCAATTCATGAACGAACCCGCCGCTTCTGATTGGTGTGTCGGTAATAATGCTTTTCTCGGTACTCGCCCGGTTGATGCGTGGAAACTAGGATACAAAGCAGAAGTTGAAGGTGCCCTACATGGTTGGGCCGACGGGTCGTTTGCATAATGATACTTCTCAATCCCCGCTGCCCGTCCAAGATTGACCACATTCACTGGACCTTCACTTGCCAACTAGTGCCCAACCATGGTAAGTTTCATTTCTGGAACAGTGAGGAAAGATATGTCAGATGGGATGAGAACAGGGTGGTAGACTCAAGACTATGACGAAATTTTGTTATTGGGTGCGCCGGTTGATCTGCAATACAACCGGCCACCGCTCAATTGTGACGTTGGTGACTATCGAGAGGTCAACTGACGAGTTTATTCGCATTAAGAAGTGTCTTTTTTGCGGTAAGAGGACCAAGTGATCACTCATACTCAGATAGATCACTTGAATAGACGTTTAAGACAGGTCTATGCAGCCGATACAGCCCAGCCTTTTGACGGAAAGTGGTCCAAGGGCAACCCCACCAAGGGGCATTGCGCGGTTGTGTCTATGATCTTGACCGATTTATTGCCTGATTCTATGATCATGACCTGTCGAGTCAAAGACGGTGACCAATCTATCAAGCACTACTACGTGGATTGGGCAGGATTTAACATAGATTTAACTTTTGACCAGTTCTCGCCCGGCTCAGTGGTGTATAGTAGAAGACAGGCAGACCTCGGAGAGTACTATTTCACAGATACCTTCGAGAAGTACCTGCTACTGAGCGAGAGAGTTGATGAAGTAAAGTGACCGAAGAGCAAGCAGAACGCATTCTTGCGGCCTTGAGCGCCAATGTCATTGCGACACACCGGGTTTACGACGTATTGCTTCTCCTGCTGGACGAAGAGGACCGGAAACTCATTCAGGCAGATCATGCCGAGGGCCGGTTGCTCGGACCGACTATCAGATTTGCAGGAGAAGAAGATGACAATACGTGATGACAAGCAACTAGACTGGACCAAGCAGCAAATGGTTTTCGCCAACCTGCGTGGTGATGACGAACTGTGGCAGCAATACTACGTCGCAGTTTGTGAGTACGAAGAAAGGATTATTGTTGTCTGATCTGACCGACAGACTGGACCAGATGGGTATTAACTCAGAACTGGATGAGGGCGAACTGATTTCTGACGCTATTGTCGTCATGAAGGTGATCACTGCCGAAGGCGAGCCCTATGTATTTGTGACAAGCAGCGACGGTCTTGATTGGATTACCGCGATTGGGATGATGGACGTTGCCGGTGATCAAATTGCCGGGGGTACTGAGACAACGGAGGACTAATGATCAGCAAAGAAACTCTAGAAGAGATTCGTAATGTCAAGTCTAAATTGGTCTACATCTCAGATGGTACCCGTGCTGGTGATAGGCTTTTGAATGTTCTAAAGAACCACGACCTTATGCTTAGGGAATTGGAAGATATTTATGACAGAACCCAAGATTTGGACTGAAACACTCAAAGCCACCCGCCGCCGGTGGTTCCTCAACAATTACGAATTCAACGACATAACATGGGAGAAATTCAATGCTCAAGAAGATGAAGACTTTTCTGATCAGCATGGTCAACTATGAGTGACACCCCAATTTACGACGAAGTTGTGGCAAAGAAGGCGGGCGATAGTTTTATTGAAGCCATGCTGGACTCTTACCTTTCTTTGAAAGGGGAGGCAGGTGTTCTTAGGCGGAGTTTGAACAAGGACCCAGTCTTGATTCAGCAGTATCAAGTCAATGAACTTAAGTCCCGCCGCCGTTACGACTACGACTACCACCGCGATTTTAAGCGCGAGTACGGTCGCAAGGTCTACAAGTCTGTGGTAGACTGGAAGGTATGAGTTACAAATTCGAAGAAGGCGAGCAGGTGTTCGTCACTGTCGGTGATTACAACGGCACGCAGGGAATCGTCTGCGCCCGCGACGGTGGTTACGAGGTCCAACTTTACAACGCAGAGAACGTCAAAACCACGTTTAGCGCAGACCAACTAAAGTCAGTGTGGCCCGACACAGAGTTAGGACAAAAGCAGCGCCAGGCGGCATTGCTGATGTACCAGTCATCGAAGATCACAGAGTCACTACCTAAGGCAGAAAATGATAAGATCAAAACAGCGGTTGCCACCGCGAGAGACGAAGGAGTCTCCGAAGAAATCCTTCTCAAAATTGTTAAGGAAGCCTACGAGGGGTAAGACTCAAGAGTACGACAAAGACGGAAACGTCACAGAAAGACCATCAACCCTACGCGAAGTCGTAGGGTTTACTCTTTGTACCGTACTGGACAGTGTTCCCACGGTTTACCAAGGAGATGCCGGTCTACACATGGGCCGGGGACATTGGGGATGCCGCCACCAAATAGGCAGCAGAATAGCAGGATGGAACTAATGTTAGTAGACTACGCAAAGCAGGAACTAGAACTGGCTGGGCTGTTCGACAAGGACAGCGACTACGACGGTGAACTAGGTAAGGCAGCACTAGAACTGGTGGAGAAGTTCGCTGATCAAAACCACAGTGGTTTCAGTGCAAGCATGGTGACGCAGATCGTTACCAAATTGATGCAGTACCAGCCCCTTACCCCGCTTACCGGCGAGGACGATGAGTGGATGGACGTAGACGGCCAGGGGCTTTATCATAACAAGCGTTGTTCCAGTGTCTTCAAGCAAGGTGACCGCGCTTACAACATCGATGGCCGGGTTTTCAGGGATAAGGACGGGTATACCTATACCAGTAAGGACAGTTGGGTAGACATTACCTTCCCCTATACTCCGACCAAGGAGATTGTAGACGTTGACTAATTCATACGACTACCCGGACGTCTACAAAGACCTAGGCGTCACCATCAAAGACCTCGGTTGCGTAATGCTAGAGGTGGATAACATTGAACTACCTGATCTTGACTGGTACTACTCGGAAAACCCGGATTTTTGGTGGATCAAGGGGCCGGTCGGGTCCAAGGGCGCTCACTGCACGTTGCTCTACGGTTTGATGGAGCCTGCCTATACGTGGTCCGAGCACTGTGATAGAATGCTTGATGGATGGACCCCAGAGCCCCTAGAGATTAGGGACGTGTCCTATTTCCCCGCGCGAGGCCCGCTCGCGGGCGAGTACTACTGCCTTATTGGTAAGGTCAAGGTCACTGAGAATTTGCTAGAAGGCCACAACCGCCTTGAACTACTGCCACATATCAATACTTTCGACTACCAGCCTCACGTCACACTTGGGTATATCAAGGCAACTGACGGAGAGCCGGGGGATTCATTGAGAAAACTCTCTCATATCGCCGGTAGAGAACTACCAGTAACCAACATCTCATACGGAGACAAGAAACTAGTATGACTGAACCATCCTTGCACAATGAAGACCCCAGCGTGGTCGAGATAGAAGATCGCTATTACCTCGTCACCACACAAGACGATTTTAACAATGCCTTGAGAAAGGAGATTCGCCGGGCGGTAGACGAAGGTCGTCTACGTCCAGAAGACAAAGAAGATCACATCCAAATCGAATTACTGAGATTCATCGACGCCGGGATCACACCATCAGATAAGGTGCTGGCAACGCTTGTTGATTTCAACACACTTCCTTTGGAGAAGAATGCTGCACACGACACTCAAGATTAACAGTAACGCTATCGCGTCTTTTACAGCAGTTAGAATCACCAACACCCACGCTCCCGTCATCGACCCTGACGACGTGAGTACGTACAAGGTAGAGTTCTTTGACCCGGGCGCTGGGGAAATCAAGGGAGAAGTGCAGCACCGTTACGGAGACGGTGGTTGGAAACTACTACAGAAAGCAATAGAGGAACTACTGTAATGCCTAAGCACACATATACAGAACTTGTAGCCGCCGGTGCGCCGGAACTACCATTTCAGCACTACTACGAGGTATCTCGACTGATTGACCCGGACCTGCCGGACTACCAAGTTATTATCTACAACAACGACCTGTATAAAGCATCTTCGCTACCTTTCGGGCACTTGAGCATGGAAAAAGTTGTTATCGCTTGCGCACAGGCTCATCGTTACATGTTGGCGGATATAAAGAAGCGACGAGGAGAATCCGAATGGCTGGGCCGGTACTGATCGAGTGGGACATATACGAGTACCAGCCGGGTTGTTGGATTGCTTTTGCCTGGATAGGTCATGGTCTACAAGCAACAGTGATGGGCCGCAACCGTCCGATCTTCGACATTAGAGTAAGACTATGGAACATTTACCTGCATTGGAAGAATCGATGAAAAAGAAGTTTGACGCAAAAGAAGTTCTTCACGCGATGGTCATTCTTTCAACCATAAACCCATCTGTGGACAAGACCCTTTTTTCAAAGGCAGAGATTAAGGTTTGGAACAAGTTGCATTCAGTAGGTGCGCGCGGTGGGGAGTTCGTTGCGGACGAGCACACCGTTGTCACGTATGAAGACTGAGTGCTTGACGTGTGACACACACGGGCCGGAAGAGTCGAAGACATTGGCGCAGTTCCTAGAACTACACCGTGCCATGCACGACATTTTTAGAGAAGTAATTAGACCAGTAGAGAGGTTAGTAGAATGGCTATCAGCACAACACAGACTTTCCCCCAGAACAGTTACGAACTTAGATTTTACGGAAAGACGAAGCAAGAAGTCATCAACGAGTTGAACAAATACCTCACAGAGACACCACGAATCGTTCAGTGGGTGCCAAGAGAACTACAGAAAATAGACCTTGGAAGCAATTTTGTTGTATCCGACGAGTACAATCTTGCTGTAGATTTCGTCAGAGTAAGTAACGTGGTTCGTAACGCGGACGGAACCGCCGGGTTGCAAGAGTGAACGACAGACAACTATTAGTACTGGCACTTAACCAGTTAGAAAATCTTGTCGCTATTCATAACTCAGTCGAGTTCGATGACCAAGTAGACATTGATTTGCAGGCAAAGGCAGTTAAGACGTTTACGGCATATGTCGAGAACGTACGCGCCGCGGCGGGATTGTGTGTAACAGGGTGCGATGATGATTGTGAGTCCCTATGTCACGAAGAGCACGAAATCGCTGGGATCGCCCATAAGACAGTAGCAGCAACAATGAGACTAGTAAACATTAACGACGAAGGCCAGTACAACTCTACTATCGAGAATCAGTTGAGAACGCTAGAAGAACTGCTGGCTAACCTACTCTAACCGGGGCTTCGTTACCAATTTGTTACCTAATTTGCAGATTCAAAATTTTAGTATGCGGGAATTACTAACGGATGGTGTCTGGAAAGCATAAAAGGCATTTCCAATTAGTGCGCACATAAGAGCAGTTTTAATTCATGCTCAGGAATTGTTTTCAGTTGATTCGCGCCCCCGGAAGAAAGTCATTCATTCCGAAAGTAGAAACCCAACCATCCTCCATCGTGAATGTGATTGTCTCACCATCAAAAGAAACAACGGCCTGAGTAACCTTGAATCCGCTGATGATATCACCAACGAGAATCTGCGAAGCCTTCATTTCAATTCCTTTGTTCGATGGGGAGGGGTGGGAAGTTTAAAGACATTCCCAGGTCTTAGAACTTAGATCAGAGGAACTTGCCGGAAGCGGTGAGAAGCATTCCGCAAGAAACGCACTTGTGAGCCCCAACAGAAGCCTTGAAGTGCATATCCCCACCACACTTACAGGTCTCCGTACCGTGCTCACCAGAGCGCGTGTACTCGTCACGGATAGCGGCCACCTCATAGCCGTGCTCATCCGTACCCGCGTAGGTGGTGTGGGCGCGAGCAACAGCGGCGGCGAACCAGGGGTTGTGCTTCATGACTGCCTCTCCGTTGGGGGACCCTCCCCCTTCCTTGTGCCTTAAGTCTATGGCATACAGGCACAGTGTCAAGCCCAAACAGCAAAATCCCCAATGAATTTTCATGCATGGGTGTGCATGATCATGCAGTGTCCGTAATGTCCGATTTGTCCCTTTTGCCCTAGAGTGACTGCTGGCACTTTCAGAATGTCCGTTTTGTCCCTGCCAGGGTCAATGTCCGATTTGTCCCCCGCCCCATGGGCGGTATCCCATATGTCCGTTTTGTCCTAGGTTGTACTGATATATCCTGACATATCGTGATTTGGCCCTGTTGTCCCTTTACCACAAAGGCCGGGGATGGTGAGGGTAGTTTAGCCACATACCCTAGGTGGTAGTATCACAGATTCCAGATAGATTCGATTGTCTCTAGCGTAGCCTCATAAGCCTCAGCCTCTTTGATGTTTCCTTCCTCCCGGCATTCCTCAGCACACTCAGAAATCATCTTGTGAAGCCGGTTAGCCTTTTCGTCAAAAGCCATTGTTTGTCCTGTCTGTGAGAAAGGGCGGGGGATTGGTGGGCAGTTTTACTACTTACCCAGGTAGTCCTAACTAGGAAGCGATACGGACGATGCGACGGCGGGTGATCTGGAACTTAGAGATGCAGTTATCACCAGTAAGGGTAATCACCTTCCCCGTCTCCATGGAACGTGCCTCACCGTAACCCAGGAATTCGAAGTGCTCGCCATTGGTGTAACGGATGAGGACGGTACCGACGGTCTTCATGATTCCCTCTCCGGTTGGGGTCTTTCCCCTCCCTGTAAGCACCATGGTAGTAGGGGTTGGGGGAGTCTGTCTACTCGAAACGGCAAGATTTTTGTACTGACTTTTGTACCGGGTCACCGCCCGCAGGGTGGTTGCGTGTTCAACCAAATGTGTTGTGTGAGAATGGTTTTCAGCAATAGTGGAAACGGCGGGTGTTAGTCAGGGTTAGTCATATCCCTAATGTAGTAACTAACAGAGGTGTATTCCCTAGACAAAGAATTGCGGTACTCAATTGCAGCGGCATGTGTATCGAATGGTCCATACACATCAGCAGGGTATCCATAAATGGTAGCGACAATGCAGCACATGCGGTAAATCCTTTCGTTTTGTGGGGTATTTGCGGAATTAATTGCGGAAAATGGCCGAATTTGCGGAAAAAGGGGCGCTATATGTAAAAAACCAATGCCTAAAAATCGGCTGTCACAGAATTTTTGTTCAACAATTCATTTTTGTCACATGAATGCTAACCTTGTTCATCTACACGTTCGGTGCGCTATATCTTCGACCTTTTCAGTAAACCGTCCGGTAGTCCGTTATCTCTATCACTGTGGTATGTACTTCAATAGGATCGCTAGGGGTTGCTATCTCTTCCCGCGTCTCCCGCGCCGCCTGTAATGTTGGGTATTGCTGCCCACCGAACCAAATGCTTTCTTGTCTCACTGTGGGACGTTTGCTGTAAGTGCTTTCTATCTCATTCATCAAACCCCGCCCGTCCGGCTGTAGTCGAATAGCGCCTTCTCTAGATACTTACACATATCACGATACTCAATTAAGTTCTTTCGTGCTTCGTAAAAGGTGTGTAGTGCAAAATACTCTGAATCATTGTTAATAAGGCTTGCCACTTCAACCCCGCGCCTTTTCTACATTGACACCAGTAACAATGAATCCGTAGGCAATGTTCTCCCGAGTCTCAATCTCTTCAACATTCATTTCAACCCCGCGCCTCATCGTAGTTGTCAATAGCCGTAGCGACCATCATTCGCATATCCCGCACATCATCCCGGCGCATTCCGTCAAGCATTCCGAGGAACATCTTTGCAGCGTCATACTCAGCGTCATTGTTGATGAATGCCCTAGGCTGATAAACCATCTTAACCCCGCCGATTCTTGAGAATGTCCCTAATGTCAAGCAATAGCCAACAGATAACCACTAGCAGAAAGAAGATACCAACGTCCATCCTAACCCCGCCTTTTCGTTGTTGTGCGCTATTGGTGTGGGCCTTTTACCGACAATGCCCAGGTCTATTCACTTACTTGTCCCAACGAATGTTCGTCTTAACCCATTCACGCATTCCCTCGTCACCCTCAGAAAGCATCTTCTCATAAAGGTCAATCATTGCGGCCTGATAGCCATTCATGTGCCACTTTGTCTGAGTAGTACCATTGGGGGCGTAAGCGGGAACAACGCGCATTGTTTCGGCCTTTTCTGTGAATGGTGCCGGGGTTTTGGTGGGGCCTTTTAGAATGTCATGCCCAGGACATTTGCTGAATCAGTAAACAGTGACGAACAAATCACGCTGACGGTGAATCCGCTGAGTCTTTCCGTCAGCCGCAACAAAGAGGATCGTAACAAAGTCACTGTAACGGTGCGCGGCGGTCACCGTACCCTCATCGATGACGTCCCCGGCCTCAAGGTCCCAAACGATCTTCTTCATGATTCCCTCTCCGTCCGGGGGACGTTCCCCCTTCCTTGTAAGACCTAGCGTACACCATCTAGGGGCGTGGTCAACCCCAAACCGCGCGGGTCAGTGTGACGTGCATCACATCACGGACGGTCAACGAACCTAACCGTAAATTCCTCCGTATCATTAGACTTACTGACATTCTCATAAGCATCATCAATGTCGTCAAAGGGCCCGGTAATTCCGAGAATAAAAGCGTTCTTTGCGTCCTGCTTAACGATAACGTACATTCTACTAATCACTCACCCTCACGATAGACAATGGTGTCGGAAGTGTCATACTCGGGAACACGAACAGGATTCATCCAAATGCTGCGTCGAACGTCAGCATTCCTTGACAGCAATTCATCACGCAATCCCCGCCGGGCGGCAATCAAAGGGCCTACACAATCGCGCGGGACTCGAACGTGCCAGATACCAAAACCGTTAGCCCAGGTGGTAACCATCGTCATTCCTGCTTTCTTTGTAGGTAATGGTGGGGCCTTTTACAGACATGCCCGGGTCTATTGTTCGGATATCACATAAAACGCATCATTGCACGGTCAAGACGAGCCATCTTCTCATCGAAAGACAGTTCGACACTGGCAAGAATCATTGCGCGATAACGGGCGCCGATCTTTCGGTTGGTCTCCCGCGCGTCCCGCGCCGCCCACTCAGCCTGCCGCGCGCTAGCCACCGTGGCGCACGTTCCAGCGTGGTCCCCACGGCTGTAGTAACCAGAAGCGTACTCAGCGGAGAGGTTAACCGTAGCACCGAAGCACGTTCCGACCATGGTGCCACACTCAGCGCACGCCCGGACACTGTGAACACGATTCGTCGCCATGGTGCTCCCTCCCGGTAGGGTCCCTCCCTGCCGTTGGGTCAAGTATAGGCACGGCAGGGAGGGGCGGTCAACCCGAACGAACAACTACTTTGGGTGACTGCCGATCACTCAAAGTCAAACGAGGGACGACGAATGCTGTAACCGGCAATTCGGTAATCGGGAAGCCCGGCAATCTGAGAAAGCACAGAATCAACCTCGAAAACATCGAGCCAACCGATAACATCACCAGTGACCGGGGTTCCATAGGTAATGTCACCATCCTCATTCAGAACAGCAATCTCCCAAAGACCATCCCGACCACCATAACTACCAGAGTGAGAAATGATAGAAGCGGCAAAACCGTTCTCAAAAAGAATGACAATTCGCTTACTGTTGGGAATGCCGTCAATAGCGCCCGCCTCAATCACAACACCATTGTTGTGAAGGGTAAGCATGTTTCCGGTGATGGTGGCGAGAGCAGACATTGTTTTTCCTTTCCAAGAATGGCCGGGGGATTGGGCCTTTTTGTATCTTGCCCAGGATATTTAGATCAGTAGCAGTGAATGCACTCGTGATCGGGGTTACCAATCGCGGCAATGCAATCCATCATCCCGAAGAAGTCATCAGCGTGCTCATCCTCGGGACCGAACTTTGCCGGGTCATCCTCGAAGTCAAAGTCAAAAGCCATGATTTCCTCTCCGGTCCGGGGGTCCGTCCCCCTTCCTTGTGTCTTTAGAGTAAGCCATGGGGAGGGGTAGGTGCAAGCCGAAACCGAAGATTTTTCCCATGAATTTTCATGCATGGTGGCGCATGATCATGCATGGGCCGGGGAGGTTAGGCAGTTTATTCACATACCTAGGTGAGAATGTCACCCAAAGAAATCCGGCAGGGCAACCGGGTCATTCATGGTGCCATTCTTGAAGTTGTAAAGCACCCAAGCCGTGCGACCATTCCCGTCAGTGAACGGGTGAATCCAAAGAAACTCCTTAATCCATTCATCGACAGTAAGGTCATTGCCATGCACGATAAGGCCAGAAACAAGCCGAACAACATCAGCGGCATTTGCAGCCGTACCACCATTGGCAAAGGTAACCGGCGTCTTTCGGTAAACCCCGCCATTGTCCGGCTCAACAATACCGGCAAGAATAGCGATGCTGCCCATCGTGATATCGGCGGGAGAAAGCGAAGAAGCGTACTCGTAACCCCGAATCAGTGTCCAAAGGCGCTCAATTCCAACGTGCTGCCGCTCGCACTCAATAGCAGCCGCAGAAGCAATCGCGTGAATGTTCATCGAATTCTCTTTCTGTCGTTTTCGGGAATGGGTGTGGGCCTTTTAACATCATGCCCAGGATGTTTGAATCAAGCCATAGAACGGAAGTCAACCATGTGGGTAAGATTTCCATTCTGAATCTTGCACCAGCCAAAAACAAATTCAATGACAGTACCGGTGCGAGTCATTCCCGAAAGGTCGCGCCCGACGATCTTGTCACCAATGTTCGGCATGATTTCCTCTCCGGGGGAAGGTCCCTCCCTCCCCCTGCAAGCACAAGGGTAACGGTCTGGGGGAGGGTTGTCTACTCGAACGGCAACTTTTTCCCATGAATTTTCATGCACGACCATGCATGATCATGCGCGACGCTGAGTGTCTTTGATCCTCGTTACTTCTTCCTGTAAGACGCGCGAATGATGACGATAGCGGCAACAATACCGATAACGAGATTGACACCAATAGGCATCATGACAACCGCCGGGGATAGGGTGAACATCGTCAGAATACCGGCAATGATCATACCAGCGAAAACATAGCACCCAACAATAATGATACCGGCGGCTGTATTGCTCATTGTATTAAACCCAATCGCTAACGGTGCGGGAAACCTTGACGTAGGAATAGTTGCCCATTCCAGCATACTGATTGACGTAGTAATCAGCCTGTGACTCGTCAAGACAAGGAAGAATGCTGTCGCCATTGATTCGCTTAACGCCCCACTCAGTACGCATGATTCCTCTTTCTGTTGTTGTTCAAGAATGGTGGGCAGTTTCTATTCATGCCCAGGAATAGAAATCAGGAATTTCCCATTTCGAAAACCGTCAGCATCACATCCCGAAGAAAGCACTCACGACCGTTAACACCATCATTGGTGAAACGAACATCAACAAACTCACTGTATCGGTAAACAGCGGTAACGGTACCGTATCCCATGACAACATCACCGATAGTCAGAGACTGTGCATCCTTGAACATGATTTCCTTTCCTGGCCGGGTCCCTCCCTGCCGATGTGATAAACCTATGCCCTGCCCGCTAGGTCTGTCAACCCGAAACCCAAGAAACTTTGTACCAATTTTGTACCAACCAAAAATCCATCCTACGGGCCGGTAGGCTGAGTGTGTACCTACCTACCGGCCTGTTCCTGGGACCCTCAGAGAGCGGCTACAGCGTGCCTAGCGCGTGCCTCATCAATGGGCAGGGGATAACCCGAGGAAGTACGGGAAAGGAAATCATCGGAACCCTTATCATAAGGCGTCAGCATATCGGCATCAAGAGCAAACAGATATGCCAGGAAGAATCCCCAAGAATCATAGGTGGCAGCATAGTCAAGGGAATAGCGGTCAACATTCTTTGCAGTACCGGCATTAACGCGCCTCTTTGAATGGGTCCCGTCACCGATCAACTTAACGGTAATGCCATTCTTGCGCTTAGTGCTACCGTGCCAATCGAAATCATCAAGAATGACCTTACCGTGCCCGGCATTTCGCGCAGCATACTCAGTAGCAGAAACAATATCCTTGTAACCGATAACGTCAGAGTGAATACGCATGATTACCTCTTAATCTTAGTCGCGGGAAGATTGAAGGGAATTGCTTCGATAAACCAATCACGATCAAAGCCGTAACCATCCTGCGCGTCGCAGAAAGCCTTACCGTCCGCCCAATTGTCGAAGATAGCAACAACGTTAGGCGTACTATGCCAGGAATCGGCATTGCAATACTTCACCGCCCAAATGGTGTTTGTAAAGTCACCAATGGAAACAATGCTACTCATATCAATCCTCCCAATGCCCATCCATTGCATTGTCAACAATGGCATACTCTGAATTGTAGTGAATGTCATGACTAGGCGCGGAAATCTCGCACGGGAAACGCTCGGGGGAATCGCGGAACCACATCACCGAATTACACACATCAAACCTCTCGAATACGCATACGGTTGGCGTAGTTTGGCTGATTCTCTCGATACTCAGCAAAAGCAATCTCAGCGTCTTTGCGAGTATCCTTTGCCGGGCCGATAGGAAGCCATACCTGTGTCATTCTCGCGCCGCTAAACGGGTTGATCTTCTTAACCTCAACAACAAACATGGGAATTCCTCTCAGAAAGCCGGGGGACGCTCTAGCGAAGAAACATACATCATATCGAAGGAAGGCGCCTTTGCCTTTGCCTTGAACATTCGCCGGAAGAAAGCCACGGGAATTCTCCTAATGTATTGCGAGGAATGGGAGGGTTAGTTTTACATCATAACCCAGGATGAGATATCAGAAACGCTCGCGGCTGATAACCCGGTCGTCCTTGTCAAGAACGATGCGAACATTGTAGAGAAAGACGCCGTAAGGGTCAAGGATACGGTAAATGGGAAAACCGTTGTCATCGAAACCCATAAAACGCTCGCGGTTGTCCATGGGTTCCTTTCTCGGGAAGGTCCGTCCCTCCCTGACAAGACCTAGTTAATCACCATCCGGCCCGCCCGTCAAGCCGAATCGGCGGGGTTGTGTGTGGTGTGCGTCACACTACGCAGAGTAACCGCCGGATACCGATTCTAGAAACCACCCAACGGTGCTATTTCTAGAATCGGCCCGGAATTAGCGAGGATTGAACCAACAAATCCAAAGAACAACCAACAGGACAACTACAGGAATGCCATTCATCGTCCGCGCCGAATGTCATTGAAGAAACGAGCCGTACCAGCGAAACTACCACCAGTCATGCAATACGCCGCCCAAATCTCGGAATTGGGAATGAAGTTGTCGGGGTTGAAGGGGTTACCAATGTCACTCCCGAAACGAACAGCATCGGCAATCATCGAAGTAGTGATCATGATTTCTCTTTCTCGGGATGGAATGGTGCGGGATTGTCAGGAAGCCGTTAACAGACCACAGACATTCGTTAAGGGATTTTTTGGTATCTCCCTCACTTCCTGACAAGAAGAACACTACGGGACCGCGCACCCAGAGTCAAGCCAGTTCTGTACCAACTTTTGTACCAAATTTTTTCAGCGTCTCCCGCGCCCAACCCCTCCCCCGGTACCCACCTACCCTGCCCTTCCTGGCAGGCTCTCAGTGTGCCCTACAGGCTCCCTAGCCTAGAAGTCTGATGGTGTGTAGTGGTCCGGGCCGGGGCAAGGAATGTCCGTCAAATCAAAGTCATAGTCTCTACAATGACAACAGATACCATCGGGTGTAAAGGAATGTCCCATCAGAATTCCACCGCGATATCGAAATTCTCGCCCTCACTGGAAAGCCCGGCGTCAAATGCCGCACGAACAGCAGCGGCAATCATATTCGGAATGTCAACGTCAGCCATTTCAGCGCAATTGATGGAAAGATCACCGGCGTCATTGCGAACGGTAATAAGCATCAGAAAAGGTTCCCATCCTGAGGAATAGCGGTGAAGAAATCAAAGGCAACAGCCTCGAACAAAGCATCACGCGCGGTTAGCGTAGTGTCCTCGTAGAACATATCCTGCGCGCGCGGGCAAATTACATCATACATGTAGCCATATGTCGCGGTATCCCAATAGGGACCGTCCGTACGCTCGAAAGCATAAAAGTAAACCGCCTCTCCCTCAAACCTCTCGGAATTGATTTGCTCGTCACGAATAGGATTGGTCATTGCTACTCACTTCCTGCGCTTGTAGTAATCGGGATCGCCGGTAATATAGGTGCCAGTGTGAATGATGATCTGTCCGTTAGCGTCAGTCACCTTAATGTGGTCGGGAAGCATCTTGTCTAGAACACGAATCATCTTGACAGTGAATAGTGGTCGCATAAGCATTCCCAATGGGTCGGGCGGGGGACACTAACTATCGCATCCCCCGCCATTGGTTGTCAACCCAGGAATGTATTCAGTAAATCTTTCCCTGATGCTTAGAAGTAGTAACCGAATACTTTACAGGCGGCTTAACCTCAGTACCATCAGAAAGCACCCAAGCAATCGGCGTGCCGTAAGAGAGAACAGTGTAAACAATGTCATTTCGCTGCGCCCGGTACTGAGTAGCGTACTCACTAGGCATACGCCCGGAATCCCAATAGGCACCAGCCATAGCAGAAAGCGCACCGTGCGTGTCGAAAGGAATTCGCTTACGCCAGGAATCGGTAACATCAAAGGAGCGGGAGGAAATCTTAGCAGCCATTGTCGTTATCCTTTGTGAGTGATTGGTGCGGGATGATGTGTCAAGCGTATGTGTTGCGGCACTACTTGTCAAGCCGAGACGTTATCGGAAATCCACTCAGAACGAACATCGGAATCGTCGGAATTGTAAATGTCAAAGGGCATTTCTACCTCAGTGAAATTACCGTCAGTGTAATCGCTAAACCCCACCCGATAAGCAATAGGGTCCATTTCCTCAAGCACCCGCGCGGGATCAAAAGAACAGCCCGCGACATTGACCATCGGATAACACTCATTCAGCATATCCCGGTAAAGGTCATCCATTTCATCCTGAGTGTAAACCGTATCATCGGTGACATAAACGGTGATGGTGCCGGAAGCCATTGCGATATCCTTTGTTCGGTTCGGGATGATGGTAAGAGTCTAGCCTATAGAACCGCGCGGGTCAAATCGTGGGGGAAATCCAGAAATGGTACCCACCAGCAGTCTCGGAAAACTCATTTGCATTCCCGATATTGTGCAGGGCAGTGTGAATGTCAAGCCAAATCTCGTCAGAAGTGATATCCATTCCATCATTCCAGCGAGGGTCACTGTCATTCTGAGAATCACCATCCCAGAAGTGATCAACAATACCAACGAGATGTGCCACGGCATCCTCGAAAGAATCGAAAGTCTCCGGGTCATTCTCAGGAAGATAACCGGGCATGTTGTAACCGGCAGTGAACATATCAATTCTCCTTGAATGGGGACGGACGGTTAGCCAATTGACGGAACCGATAGGTGCGCGGGTGAATGATTCGGTTAAACAATCTCCTAAGCATTGACTTCCAATCGTCGGGGGATAATGCATTGTGAATGTGGTCCGTCCGGTTGATTCCGGTTCTTTGGGATTTGATAGTCCCAATGTGTTATCCGCTTATCGCGGGAATACACCAACGGATACTAAGCCAGTGACAACCGAAACCGATTGTCGTTATTACTGGCTAGGCAGTTTGAATTCCTACCCAGGAATTGAAGGAATCAGGCTTCCCTCTGCGCCCGGCGCCATGCCATAAAAGCATCACTCTCCCCATTAGCGATAATCTCGTCAATAAGAGCGTTAATCCGCTCCTTATCCTTTCGCATAGCCTTATCGCGGGAAACCTCCTCCCACACAGACATTCCGCAAAGACGGAAAGTGAGACAAAGAGCGTGAGAATCGTAAGACTGCTCCAACTTAGCCATACGCTCGAAACGGGCAACACTCTCAGCCTTGAAGTCAGTCATGATTCCCTCTCTCGGGCCGGTATCTCCTGCCCTTGTGACTACAACTATACGCACGGGACGGGGGAGCGTCAAGCCGAAACCCAAGTTTTTTCTGACTACTTTGCGTGACCATGTTGCACGCTCAACTACTTGTCTCGTCACTGAGAGTAACCGTTGAAAGATATCCAGCCATATATGGGTGTGGGTATTCACCACATATGGCTAGGTAACCCCCAACGGGGGAGCATACATTACCCAGGAAGTATGCTAGTTCCATTCCCGCGAATTTGCCGTCCGATAGATAGGCTCTCAGGAAACGATTCGATGGGATTTGGTATTGCGTCCGCGTGTTAGGTATGCGCGGCCCACCATTGAATCACTCAGCCGCGACCAGCGCAGGGTTAGCCTGAGCGTACTCGGTAACCGTACCGGTCGCAACCGCCAGGAGAGCAGCGTCCGCGATCTTGCCACGCGCGCCCACCTTAGCGCCAGCGTCCCGAAGAGCCTGCCGCGCGTCGTCAAGGTTGACCTTGACCGGACGACGCTGACCCTTGACCTTGACGTCAACGGTGGGGATGTGCTCGCCAGCGACGTACCGGCGGTCAGCAGGCTTGCCCTTGTTAAAGGCAGCGATGACCTCAGCGGAGAACTTGCCGCGGGTGCCGACGGCCATACCAGCGGCGGCGGCGAAGGAACGAACAGCAGCGGGGGAAGCAGACATAATCGGTGATCCATTCTGTGTGTGTGGTCGGAAGACTTTTGCAACCGATCCGGTGGTGATGGGTGAAACTCTACAACCTGTGGAGCCTGTCTGTCAACCCGTAACCCCGGCCCGTTATCGGCCCGTTCATGATCGCTAGCAGGTTTTGGACTATCCTGCCGACCGGGGTTCCTTGCTGACAAGAAGAACATTACAGGTGCCGCTAGGTCCGGTCAACCCCAAACACCAAGATTTTGGTAACGGTTGTGTAACGGTCTTGTGTCGTACAGGTGTTCGATGATTCAAAGTTAAACTACCTGTAAATACAGAAATCCCCCGGCAAAAGGCCGGGGGAATCCGTAATCAAACCTCGTTATCCCTTTCAATCCAGTAGTGAGTATGGGCAACGGCTTCCCGATTAGCCATTCCTTCAAGGGAATAACCGAAAAGCGGACCGCATATCTTACAGGTAAGGAACCACCCATCTAATGCGCCGGGGCCACTAGCCTTTGTCGGCTTAACATCGACAGTGTGAAGCAATGTATTCTCCTAAATGATTGATGAATGGGTGGCGGGATTTCATACCCGCTATCTCTGTGATTCGATCACAGTAAGTTTGTGAAGCATTCGACTCTACCCATTGTGGTATTTAGTTGTCGCGCTTCCATTCACGCTTTTCTTTTGCCTTTTGCGCGCGCTTTGCCTTTTCGGTCCACCGCTTTGTTACCGGTTTGTCGTGACAAGCGCCGATCTTTGCGCCTAGGCTGTTCATCATTCGCATAACGGTATTGTATCCTAACCGTAGAGGGAATGGGAGGGTAGTTTATTGTCATACCCTAGGACAAAGATTAGTGAATCTCCTTCTTCCACGCACGGTTCTCCCGCGTGCGAGCAATTCGCTTGTGCTTCTTCCTGTCCTTCATGGAAAAGCAGCAGTCACAAGCGCGCTTCTTCCCGAAGTGAGCGTGCTCGGAAACCAAAACAGCGTGACGCATCATGCGAGCCATAGCCATTCCTCACTGTCGGGGGATGATGCCTAACCGTAGCGTGTCGGGAGCCGTTATCGGACCGTAGGTGATCGTTAAGGGGTTTTTTGGTCTGTCCCCTCACTCCCTGACAAGGAAAAACTTACAGGGTCCCGCGCCCGTGGTCAAGCCCAAACGGTAACGAACAGGTAACGAAGTTCTCCACAGGTTTTCCACAGGTAGTGAACAAAAGAAATCCCCTAGCAGTATCACTAGGGGATAACGGTAATTCTTAGTGCCAATGGCACTTATCAGGACAATTGCCATTCCAGATATCGACACCAGCCTCAATTCGGAATTCGGTATCCTGAATCACGCAGGGAAAGTTCGTGCCGTTGTTGGGGGAAAGGAAAAGAATTGCCTCCGTAATCTCCTTAGCCATAGTGGGATAAGACTCAGCAAGCATTTGAAGGAATTCACAGCACTCATCAAAAGAAAGGCCAATCTTGTGATCGACGTAGTGCTTCCCGAAAGAGCCAGGAATACGGTAGTAAATACCGGCAGCAAACATCGTCATGATTTCCTCTCCCGCCCCGGTCCGTCCGGCGCCGATGAGTCAAAGGTAAGGGATGGGGGAGCCAGTGTCAAGCCGAACCGATGTGACGTACATCACACCTGTAGGGGTTGCACCATGGGTTGCCATGCTGTAGAGTCGTGCCAACGACAACAGCACAGAGCACAACGACCGAACCGCCCGAACAGGGCAAATCGGACATTCGGTACAAACCGGGACGGGACGGGCGAACAGCCCAAAACGGACATGCGGGACAAACCACGCAAACCGGGACGGACGGGGCAAAACGGACATTCCGGGCAAACCGGGGCAAACCCGGACGGGCCGGGCGAACCGGACAAGCCGGGCGCAGAAACATGCTTTTACGAAACCTCGCCTTTACGAAGCGGGACTTTTTCATGGCATTACGAAACCTTTACGATGCTCACCATTTTCATGGGAAAATATAACGATTACGTAACCTCACGCAAAAGCGTGGGGATTTTTGTGTTGTTTTCGACCTTGAATATGTTATACTTGATGTATGAACAAACAACATAGACTTTATAACAAAGACACAGACGCCATGACTGCATTCTGTATGCTATGTCAAGATACAGTTACGATGCACTACAACAAGCCCAACGACGCATACTACTGTATTAATCGAGTGAGGGCTTCCGCAGAAAAAGAAAAGGTTCAAGCAAGAGCAAGGTACCACGCCAAAGAAGACACCGGTAAGAAAAAGCATCACAAAATTAGTGAGTTTAGAAGGCATAAGGGAAAGGGCTACTGTCTTTCTTGCCGTAAAGAAGTGCAAGTCATTCTTAAGGACGAAAAACTACTTTGTATCAACTACTTTAAGACTGAGCAAGACAGAAAGCAGGCATCCCGAAAGCGCGACCAAAATCAAATCAACACTATCAATGCACGACGCAAGGGTGTCAACGTAGACGATTACGATACCACTTACAAAGACCTCTTTACGAAGCAGGACGGTGGTTGTGCTATCTGTGGTGCAAAGGAAGTAGCATTGGTTATGGACCACAATCATACTACCGGCGCTGTGCGCGGTTTGTTATGCCGTCAACACAACGTCGGTTTGGGAATGTTTCAAGACAACCCTGACACACTAGCCAAAGCCATTGAATACCTTACCTCGTTACTGCCCGAACAAGAGTAAGCACTACGTAGACCACGAAGGCTACTGCAACAGTCAGCATACACCACTGAGCAAGGGTGAGTGTAGCAAAGAACTTGATGATCCACATGACGAAGAGGATAGCGGCGAGACCACCAATCAGTCCCGCCGCTCCACCTAAGAAGTTCATTACGAGACTCTATCATATTCGTTGAGGTAGCCACGAACAAGACTGTAACCCTGTCGCATTCCTACAGAACTACCCCTTGCTGCTGCAAGATACCCAGCCAGGTAGTCAGCATTATGGCTATCGTGAATGTCAATGCAAGACCTTACGGCCTGAACCTTATCACCTAGACGGTCATATTCGGCAGGGTTGTGCTTGAAACCCTCTTGAATATCTTGAAGACTTAGTAGCGCACCATCAAGACGCTTACCGAACTCATCTGCATCAAAGGGAATCTTCATCAGTTGTCCTTGGTCTTGTAGAGAAGGAAGACACCGTAACCGGCGCCAAGCAAAGCGAAGTACATGCTATTGGAAAGAAGGACAGCGGTCACCATGATTGCCGCAGCAACAATGAGCGGGGAATCCTTGAAGAACTGCTCTCGGGTAATCATTACGAAACCTTCCTAGGAACCTTGGAGGAAATCTTACCTGGCACTCCGCGCTTAACCCATCCAGTGTGACCACCACAACGGTACAGGTAGTTGCCAGCAGCATTGATCACAGCGTTGTGAGCGGTGTTGCGGCAGCAATCTGACATAGCAATGCCATCTGGCCGCATAGGGTAAGAGCACTGGACATACAGATCATCCACAGGAATCATTTCAATGGTCATATCAACTCACCACCATCATCGTAATGTCGAATACCATACCGGCATCGATCTTGGACATAAAGGAACTTACGGTACCACCAACAAAACCGCCGACGATCATCTTGGCCCGGCCCCGGCGGGGCGGGGTGCAGTTGCAGTCCGTGTGCGTCATGGGTACAACCTACCGCATCAGTGCGGGGTTGTCAACCTGTCGGAACCATCGGGGCTCAGTATCCTGCGGCATGTGAACGTCAGCCACCATCGGGATAACCTTGTCCCTGCGAGGACGCATATCAAGAACACCGACAGTGTTATTAAGAAACGCATGGAGGTCTCGTCGGTTGGCGGTGCGGTCGTAATCGTAGTACTCCTTACGCCACATGAAGGAAGCAACCTTCTTATCAAGCCACTTGGCGCGGGACTGCATGATCATGACGGTCTTCTCACGACCATAGGTATCAGGCTTGTGGCTAACCTTGTAGTAGTAGCCCTCAGGCAGCGGGTGAAGGTCCAGAATCTCTCGGATGTTCATGTGAGTAACCTATCCTATGAGTGGCGGGTTGTCAAGCGATGTAGCGGTCGAAGGTCATCACGCCTTCACGAATGTTCTTCACTGTCTGAACCTCCCTGGCGTCCTTACGATTGCACTCTACACAGCGGAAGATGGGCTTACGTCCCTTCCCCTGGCTGTACTCTCGGTGCTCCCCGGTTTGCCCGCAGCGTGCGTGGTAGCGGGTCTCAGTGCGAGTGTTGACGAACTTCCTAGCACCGCCAACACCCCGTCGGACTGGCTGGTACTGGTAGAACCCACCAGGA
>Ga0182196_1000003_pt1 | contig 62494 bp, 138 predicted proteins | sample G5R1MG_36_FD_128388 | JGI IMG/M metagenome (GOLD analysis project Ga0182196, IMG submission 128388) | Switchgrass phyllosphere microbial communities from Michigan, USA - G5R3_MAIN_12SEP2016_LD1 MG | ecosystem: Host-associated > Plants > Phyllosphere > Phylloplane/Leaf | place: USA: Michigan...
CTTATCAGAGGACACTCACACAGACAGGGCGTGTACAAGAAGTCATTCCCCATGACAGGACAGGAAATCAGAGGATACGAGATTGGGCACTTGTCCGACGTGTCCAAGATGGACTACACTGTCAATCACGACTGGCAGTCAGGTTTTGCTGTCGGTCATATCGATGAAACAGGTGAGCACATTCAGATTATCGAGATTATGGATAACACCTGCTTCGTGGATGGAAAGAAGTTCGTGGTATAATTGCTACAAATTCGAGTAAGAAGGAGAAAGCATGTTGAAGTTTAAGTATGCCAAGCCGGTCGCACAGATCGTTGCCACAGTGCTTGGTGGTCTAGGAGCCCTTGTTGCTTCTGGTGGTGTTCTAGGTTGGGCCGAACTGGTTAACCTATTGATTCTTGGTGTAACTGCTCTTGGTGTATATGTCAAGTCCAACACCATTTCGTTCCCGTATGCTAAGTCTGTCGTGGCTGTTGCCGGTGCTGTGCTTGCTGTTCTTGCAAGTGCTTTCCTCACTGGTGGTCTGACTGCGCCGGTTGTCGTGCAGATCGTTCTAGCCGCTCTTGGTGCCCTTGGTGTTTATGGGGTAGAGGGTACGGAACTTGAGCCCGGCGGTCTATCACCTGCGAGGGTATGATGCATTGTAAGAAGTGCCAGGGTAAGGTATTTACAGAAGGGGTCTTCTCATCCGGGGAGACCCCAAACTGGTTAGAACTGTATTGTATTTTGTGCGGCAAGCGATGGATGCTGAACGTTGGTGGAAATGAGAGGTACGGCGGGTTCGTGAAGAAGGTACTTCAACACAACCGTCTTTCAACACATGCCAATCTATCCTGACAACAAGACCAACTACCCACCCTTCGCCAAGGGCCGCAACTCAAGTTATACATACTTCTTCCTCAATGGGAAGATTCATGCCACCTACATTTGGAATAAAGGAGCGGATACGCTCACGGCATGGTGCTTCCCCGACGAGAAGATGTATCAATACAGTTACAGCGATGTTAGCAAGCGCATGGATAGAGCATTCGACCTCATTCAAGTAACCAAGATTCTCAGACGAAACAAAGAGTCTATCCTTCAAGCATGGCGCGAGGGAGGACTAGAACTTGTCGGTCAGAAGATTCATTGGAAGCCGGGAAGAGGTAAGTGGAAGTTCAGCGAAGAAGATGTAATGAAGATGCTTAAGTACTTCTCTCAGAAGCAAAGCGGTCCTCGCAAGAGAGGCAACCCGACGACTCAGAAGTACATTAAGCCATACAAGAATCTTCCTTCGCCCGCCGAAGCGCGGGCCATGATGAGATACAACGACTTGCAGTACATCAAGAACAAAGACGGGGAATTTGTCCCCGTATATGGAGAGTTAAAATTTGACCGCTAAACGTCATTACCATCAGTTAGGTGAAGACGAGCCACTGACGATTACCAGCGCATTGAGCCAAGCGGCAAACGCATTGGACCAAGCCAGTCAAACCTACATCAGACAAGACGACCCTGCCGGTATGGTGGATGTGTCAAGAGGTTGGTTGGCGATATCTCAATACATCAGTGACCTCGCAGAGTCAGGTCTGCTAGACTCTAGCCAACCTAGCACTCAGAAGGCCAAGGAACAGGAACCTAAGATTCAAGTAGGGTTTCAACTACCAAAGAAGGACGATTAATGGCAGAATTAAAGGAAGTCACAGAGTTTAGACCAACTGTGTCTATCGGTATCAACCTCACGAAGAACCTCGGTAATTATGAGTCCGTCAAGTTGAGTATCAACATTTCGGACCAGCCGCGCGGGGAAGAGAGCGTGAAGGATACCGTTGAGCGTATTCACCGATACGTAGAGAAGGAAATCGACGCCAGAATGGCTGAGTATGGCGGCTAAGGACGTTAACGCGCTCCTTACCTACTTTGTCAAGGTCTACAAGCAGCATTACGGTGCGGCCCCCACAAACTTCAATCGTTACGCTAAAAAGTGGGGGTTCACCGATATGTTGACTGATCTGGGTTTCGACAGAACCACAGAACTCATTGATTACTTCTTTGAGAGCACGGGACCTCACAACGTAGAAAGCCTGTTGCGCGAGTACGGTGACTACAATGAGTCTTTTGAGGCAGCACTCAAGGACAAGCAGAAGCGTAACGAACTAGCAATTGAAACACAGAGAAGGGTTCAAGCATACCGTGCAGCCAAGCAATCCAGAACTACAAGTAATTAACAGCCTGTGCAAGAACAAGGATATCGGCACAGCATTTTCTCGTGATATTGACGAGATGTTTGGTCCTTACGAAGACGTGTGGGCTTTCCTCAAAGACTACTACTCGACCTATAACAGTGTCCCCGACATGTCGCTGGTCACTTCTAAGTTCGACGAAGTAGAGCAGGTAGAGACGCACGCGGAAACAGCATACTACATCGATGCACTCAGAGAGTCGTTTCTGACAACTCGTATGAATGAAGTACTGATGAAGTACGCTGAGAATGTCGATAAGATCGGTGGTAGTGCAGCACTAGAGAAAATGTCTACTGCGCTCACCAAACTAGGTAAGTACACCGCGTCACTCAACGACGTTGATATTACGGATTTCGACGGCGCTCTTGAAGAGTACGACAGAATCCGCGAGCAGTTGCAGGAAACAGGTAGCGCCGGTATCCCGTTTGGATTCGACTTCATTGATTCAGTCTTCCCTTCTGGTATGACAGGCGGGCAGTTGATTTACCTGTTCGGCTTCTCCGGTAAGTTCAAGTCATGGATCGGTCTACAGACAGTCATCAACGCATGGAAGAAGGGCATTACCCCGCTCATCTTCTCTCTGGAAATGTCACCAGATCAGGTACGTAACCGTATCTACACGCTGCTGGGAGAGGGGCTGTTTGACCTTAATGAAATGACCCGTGGTGAGGTTGACCGACAGGACTTCGAGAATTTTAGTAACTCTGTTCTTGCAGGTAAGCCTAAGTTTCGCATTATCTCGAACCAGGGTAAGTCGGATATTACACCGGCGGTTATTCAGGGATATATCGACAAGTACAAGCCAGGTATCGTGCTGGTAGATTTCCAGCAGTTGATGAGTGATAACGCAAAGTCAGAGGGCATGACAGTCAAGATGAACAATGCCACTAACGAACTAAAGGCATTGGCTATGTCCAACAACATTCCGATTGTTGCTATCAGTGCTGTTACCGATAACGAGGGTAAGAACCGAAAGGAAGTTCCCCGTATCGAGATGCTTGCATGGTCACGTTCGCTAGAGTACGCGGCTGAGATTGCCATTGCTATTCACAAGCACGAAGATACAGATATCGTGGAAGCGGCGGTACGTAAGAACCGTAACGGTGATTTAGCCGTAGGTTACCTAAAGGTAGACGCGGCAAGGGGTAAGATTGAGGAAGTTGATGGAATGTGAGCGACAGGATCATCCGTCGTTTTCAGTTCAAAGATATTGAGATTGACGACGACGCAAGACTAGTACAGGCGCGGCAGACATACCAAGTAGAGATGAATGCTTATATGCGCGACCAAGGTTACGTACCCATCATTGATATCTCTCCCGTGTGGAGGTCGGAATACGTAGATGGGAAGTATCGTTGTTCATATACACATCAAGGAGTCTACGTTGGAGATGAGTCGTGGCAAATAAACTACATAATGGACAACAAGCCTATTCCGAAGACCAAGTCAACGCCGTCCTCCAAGATATAGGGCTTACAGTTGAAACGGATACCCGCGAGGTATTCATGCTTAATTGCCCTTTCCACGGAGGAAATGACACACCGCCGTTCGTGGTGAACAAGACTTCGGGACTGTACTTTTGCTTCAACCCGAGTTGCGCGGAGGCTGGCAACCTCCTAGACTTGGTCAAGAGGATAGCGGGTAAGAACACCTTTGAGGCACAGCGTTTCGTCATCAAGCGCAAGGGCTCAGTAAACCTGTTCGCCAGCACCTTCAAGTCAAAGATGCAGTCCGAGAACGACTTTGAGTTATTCAGTCAGGAAACACTTGACAGAATGTATGACGAGTTGTGGGAATCGGACAGAGCACAGGAGTACCTACACGGGCGCGGGTTTGAGGATGAAACCCTTACTCACTTCCGAGTAGGTTACTCAGCAAAGAAGGATATGATCATCACACCGATGCATGACCCTAAGGGGAATCCTGTAGGTCTTATCGGTAGGACCATAGAAGGTAAGCGGTTCCAGAACTCAAAGCGTCTACCGAGAAACAGGACGTTGTGGAATTACCACCGAGCGAAGAAGGAGCCCTTTGTCGTCGTCACAGAGAGTAACTTTGATGCTATGCGAGTATGGCAGGCCGGTTACAACTCAGTGGCGATCCTGGGTGGATATGTCTCAGAAGAGCACATCGATCAACTAGGAAAGACCTTCACCAAAATTGTCATCATGACGGATGACGACAAATTGCAGTACGTGGTAAACTGTCGCAAATGCAATGACTACTGCAAGGGCCACAACCCCGGCCTTGATATCGGTAAGAAGTTGATCAGTGCTTTGCCACGTAGCAATATGTGGTGGGCACACAGCGGAGAAACCACAAGATATAGCGGTGGAGCCAAGGACGCCGGGAGCATGACTGACGAGCAGATCAAATACTGCATCGATAACGCTATCACTAACTATCAATTCATGGTACAATATAACTAGCGACAGAGTACGCTAAGAAAACACAAACTAGGAGAAGACAAATGGGTCTCGCAGACATTAAGAAGCGCCAGCAGGAGCGCGAGGAAGCAGCAAACCGCCCGAAGGCGAATTGGTTCTCATTCCCGAAGGGTGGACCGGATTCATTCAAGGTCCGCTTCATGCAGGAATTGGACGAGGAAGCATCAAACTTCGACCCCGAGCAGGGTCTAGCAGTAATCGCGGTGGAGCGTGTGTCTCCATACGATTTCAAGAAGAGAGCACTTTGTACCCTTGAGGAAGAGGGCAAGTGCTACCCTGAGGAATGGCACAAGGCCGCTCAGGCAGCAGGTAAGGACAAGAACGGTGATGACTACAAGGGTGGTTGGCGCCAGCGCGAGAACTTCTACATTACAGTTCTCGTAGAGCGTGACGGTAAGGTACAGACTGAGATTATTCAGCGTAACCTTCACAATTCCTTTGTCGCAGACCTTGTAGAAATTCACGAAGACGACGGTACCATTACTGAGAAGACGTACATTCTCAAGAAGCGTGGCTCCGGTACTCAGACTCAGTGGATTCTTAAGGAGTCCAAGGACGAACTAGAGATTGGCGATCACAAGGCATATGACCTGGACCAGACGGCCCTACGTCACATTCCTTATGACCAGCAGCCCGCGTTCTTTGGTGAGGGTAAGGTTGCCGCTGATTCCGGTGAGGTTGAGGCTAAAAAGCAGTCTAGCGACGAAGACGAGTGGTGAATTTGATTGCAGCGATACCCCCGGCTAAGGCCGGGGGTTGATCTGTATGTGGTGGAAAACTTACAGCAGTTACCTGTCTTCCCAAGAGTGGAAGAACTTTAGGGAATACTACTTCACCAAAGTACCCAAAGCGTGCGCGGTTTGCGGTGATTCCCGAGTCCAGTTGCACCACATGACATATGACAACTATATGTCGAAGAACATAGCCAATTACAAGCCCCTCTGTGTCCGCCACCACAAAGACCTTACTGAGAAGTACAGGCGCCAGAGGCGCGGGGGACTTGATCTGAGGACATTTACCTTGGCATATATAGCAAAGGAACGACGTGCGAATAAAGATCGTAGAAGAAGATAGCAGTAACATCAACAGCGCAGTAGAAATGCTCATTGATGCAGTAGTAGTTTTTAAGGGTAACCAAATAGAGGCAGACGACTTTCACACGATGATCAACGTGCTAGACTATGCCAAACACGTCTTTAGTGGCGTGACGTACAAGTACGGTATACCCGCACTGATGGAGGACGAAGATGACGACGAGAATTGATTATGACGAGATTATTGGTGCCGTGTATATTACGATTACCGATAAAGAAATTGTGAGAACTGCTGATATGAGTTATGGCACAAAGACTATCAATATAGACTTAGACGCCAATGACGAAGTAGTGGGAGTTGAAGTTCTTTGAAGAAAATGGCAAGCCTACACACTCACTCTCAGCGTTCCCCGTTGGACAGTATTGCGACATTTACTGAGTACGTGGCTCATGCGCCGAAGGTCGGTATCACCGCTGTTTCAGCAACCGACCATGGCAGAACCACAGGTCACAGAGAACTACAGCGCGCAGTACGTGGAACCGACATTAAGGCGATCCTGGGACTAGAGGGATACTTCTCTCCTACAGACCGTTTCGACAGAAGGTCAAAGCAGGCCCGTAAAGACGGAACGTCAGTCTACGATCACCTAGTCATTCACGCTATGAATGAGAACGGTCTCAAGAACCTCAATGCCATGAATACTGAGGCATGGAATTCTGGTTTCTACCACATGCCCCGCGTTGACAAGGAATTGCTAGAGCAGTATAACGAAGATTTGATCGTCACGTCAGCGTGTATTTCTGGCCCAATTGCGAAGATGCTTCGTGAGGACCAGCCGGGCGGGGCGAATGAAGAAGAAGCCTATGAGCGTGCATCATGGTTCCAGAAGGTATTCGGTGACAGATTTTACATCGAACTCATGGCAGATAATGACCCAGACCTCAACCACAAACTACTGCTACTGGCTGACACACTAGGCATTAAGCCTATCGTCACAGAGGATTGCCACTACGTCACCAAGGATGACTTGTGGATCGAGGAAGCATTCTTGATTCTCAGCACGAACCAGAAGCGCATTCAGGGCAGAAGCATCCTTGACGACCAGATCAAGAATAAGTCTTTTGTCGAGAAGTACAATTACATCTGGGGTAAGGAGCGTCCAATGACGTTCCAAGAGTTCAGCATTTACATGGCTGGCCGGGACCTTCGTGAAGTGCAGTTCGCTGATCAGGGGATCGACCGCAAGGATATCTTCGAGAACACCCTGGAAATCGCTGACCGCATTGGTGAGTACCCGTACTTTGAGAACCTTAACCTCCTACCGACACCTAAGCAGCAGGACCCCCAAAAGCGTCTAGAGCAACTGGCGCGGGAGGGTTTGAGTGCCCGTGGCATGACGACCAAGGAAGACAAGGAAAGACTAGAGTACGAGTTGGATATTATTAAGCAGAAGGGCTTTGCGTCATACTTCTTGATCGTTTCCTACATGCTCAAGTTCTGCCGTAAGAACAAGATTCGAGTTGGTTTCGGAAGAGGTTCTGCCGCAGGCTCTTTGGTGTGTTACTCGCTACGCATTACTGAAATCAACCCCATGGAAGAGGGTCTGATCTTTGAGCGATTCCTAGACCTTGACCGTACTGACTGGCCGGACGTTGACGTTGACGTGCAGCACTCACGCCGCGCGGAAGTGAAGGCAGAACTGGCCCGACAGTTTGGTTACGTTGCTTCTATTGCTACAAAGAACATGTTCAAGGAGAAGAACAGCCTAAAGGATGCTGCTAACGTACTAGGTATCCCATTCTCTGAGGCGAACAAGGCCGTTAAGGACCTTGACCCTGAGAACGCTTTCGATAAGTACTTGCAATCACCTTTCCACAAGAAGTATCCTGATGTGTACAAGTTGGCTAGCAAGTTCGAGGGTAAGATCAAGAACACTGGTATGCACGCGGGAGGACTAGTCGTATCCCGTGAGCCCATTCAGCATTATGTGCCGATGGAAACTGCTAACGGTGGTAAAGACCTTCCCCGTATTCCGATCATCGGTTACGATATGGGTGAGACCGAAGAAATCGGTTTCATCAAGATGGACTTCCTTGGTCTCAAAGACTGGACAATTGTCGATGACTGCTTGGCGATCATCGAAGAGAAAACCGGTAAGTACATTGATCACCTGGAAATCCCTGTGGACGACCCGGCGGTATTGAAGATGTTGTCCGATGGTTACACAGAAGGCGTCAGTCAGGCTCAGGGACACGCATTTACTAAGTGGATTCTTGATACAGGCGTTAGTTCGTTCAAGGACTTGGTAATTGGTACCTCCATCGCCCGCCCGGGTCCGATGACGACCATTGGAGAAATCTACAAGCGTCGTCTGCGCGGGGAGGAAGTGGTAACCTATGACCACTCTGTCATGGAGCAACACCTAAAAGAAACCCTAGGTGTTATCGTCTATCAAGAGCAGTTGATGTTCATGATTAGAGACCTTGCTGGTATGTCGATGAAGGAAGCAAACCAAGTACGTCGAGTCGTGGCGAAGAAGAAGGACCCGAAACTTCTCAAGGAGTTCAAGGAAAAGTTCATCGCCGGGGCGAGCGAGAAGGTATCGAAGGAACGTGCAGAGCAGTTGTGGCACGACGTTGAGGCTCACTCAGGCTATTCATTCAACAAGTCACACGCCGTAGCCTACTCACGACAGACAAACGTCATGGCGTGGCTCAAGTACTACTACCCGCAGTATTTCATGTACGCCCTACTCAAGAATGAGGAAGACAAGGACCGCACGACTGATTTTCTGATCGAAGCCAAGCGTCTCGGTGTAAAGGTTCTACTGCCTGACGTGAATAAGTCAGGTCCGAACTACACCATCGAGGGTGACGGTATTCGCATTGGTCTTGGAAATGTCAAGTACATCTCTGAGGCTACGTCGAAGCCCATCATCGTCAATCGTCCGTACAGGAATTTTGATCACTTCAAGCGTGTTTCAGAAACCAAGAAGTCAGGCATCAACAAGCGCGCGGTAGATTCTTTGGTAGCCATTAACGCTTTCAAGGACTTTACCGATAACCCTTCCCCTGATGACTGGCGAAGCAACTTGTACGAGTACGTCGGTATTCCTAGTAAGGCGGTCAACAACCTACCGCCGAAGGTCACGTTGCAGATGACAACTGCCCTTGACTACGACGAGGAAGAGCCAAACGTCTTCATGGGTATGGTTCGTAGTATCAAGATGACAGACACATGGGGCCGGATTGAAATGCTTGACGGAGAGACAGGAGTTGTATCCTGTTTCATCAAGCCGGACGAGCAGATCGAAAAGGGTAAGACCTATGTGACAGTATCTGATAAGTCTATGTATGATTACATAGAAGTAGACGACCTCAAGCCTAGTTCAACTTCTCCGATTGCCAAGTACCTGAAAATTGGAGCGCCCATGGCTGAGGAGGACGAGTACTTTATTCTTGCAGTCAAGTCACGCAAGACAAAGGCAGGTGCTACTATGGCTACTGTCGTCTTCGCTGATTGGCACAAGAAATTGTATAAGTGTACGGTTTGGCCTAGTGACTGGATCACAGTTTACAGCAAGGTCAAGCCCGGAACGTTCGTGAAACTGATGACAGAACTGAATGATAAGGGCGACCGGTTCTTTAAGGGAATCAAGAGTGCTTGAAGGTCGCCAGATATGTGAGCAGTGCAACAAGAATATGGCCGAAAAAGGCCGTCGTAAGTGCAGTACGTGCAGGCGCGGGTATAGTCGGTATGATCGTAAGTACACCCTCAACAAAAAGGATTACTGCGAGAATGCCGATTGTACCGCCACCATCGTAGAGTCGGTACAACTTACCGTCGACCATGAGGACGGAGATAAGAACAACGTCTCGGAAGAGAACTTGGTTACTCTCTGTCACAACTGTCATGCACTCAAAACACATACGAATAGAGATTACTTGAACTTAGGATATAGAGATGGAAACGATTGAGGGTGACTTCCTTCGTCTATTTGCCAGTGTCATAGCACAGACTGGACCTGTTACAATAGACCTATCAAGTTACGAGACTATAGACGCGGGTGGTCTTAAAATAGAAGCCGCAGGAGACAAAATCACTATCAGCATAGAATAGGAACAACATGACCATTTCATTCAATGAGTACCAGGAGCAGGCCAAGAAGACTGCCATTTACCCTGAGTCCGGGGACGGTAGTTACAACTCGCTTGCATATGCAGTATTGGGTTTGACCAACGAGGCCGGGGAGGTAGCCGGTAAGGTCAAGAAGATTTGGCGAGATGAGTTCGGTGAGTTATTCGATCACCGCCGCGCTGAGATTGCCTCAGAGGCCGGGGATGTGCTGTGGTACTTGTCAGCGGTAGCCACAGAACTAGGAGTGACGTTAGAGTCACTAGCCGCAGCAAATCTGGCAAAATTACAGGACCGTCAGAGCAGAAACGTCCTAGGCGGGTCGGGCGATAACCGTTGACCGACATTAACGATATCCTTGCTAAACTGGATAAGAAAACGCGCGACCGCGTGTTGCTTGCCAAAGACACAGAAATTATCCGTCATCCGTATTATTCACTAGGTCTTACCAGATTGACCGGAGGCTGGGCGGAGGGTCGTATTCATCTTTTTTATGGTCCGAAGTCAGCAGGTAAGTCCATGATCCTCATGCAGACAGCAGGTCAGCAGCAGGCGCTAGGTAAGTCCGTTGCTCTGATTGACGCTGAGGGGTCGTATGACAAGGAGTTTGGTGCTCGTCTAGGTGTTGATAACGACAACCTGATCATTAATGGTGCGAAGTCGTTTGCCAAGGCACAGGAGGCCGGGGTTGATTTGATTAAGGCCGGTGTAGATATTCTCATCATCGACAGTATCTCTAACCTCATTCCTGAGGCATTCCTAGAGGAGAACGGCGATACTAAGGCAGCAGAGAACCAGAAGCAGATCGGTGTTAAGTCGAAGTCAACTGGTGTGTTGCTCAACAGTCTGCACTACAACAACAAGCACACAGCCATTTTCATCATCTCTCAGGTACGAATGCAAGCGGGAGCGCAGCATTTCTCTCAGGGGTACGAGGGTGGTAAGGCGATGGAGCACGCAGCGTCGCAGATCATCAAACTCAGTGCGTCCAGTGCGGAAAAGCAGCAGAAGACCATGAAACTGGATATTAATGGTCGTTTGGTTGAGAAGCCAGTAGCCCGTGATGTATCGATCTTCGTAGAGAAGAACAAATTAGGTCCAGCCTCAGGTACTTCCGAATACCGTATGTACTACGACGGTCCGTTCCTTGGAATTGACACGTTCCAAGAGACAGTGAAGATCGGTGTAGAAACTGGCGTCATCGCAAAGGGCGGGGCTTGGTTGAAGTATGATGGTCAGTCCTGGCAGGGTGAGGCAAATATGGCAGAATCCTTTAAGTCAGACCTAGACCTGTTCGAGAAGGTACAGAAGGAGGTTCTTGCAATTGAAGAATCCTGATAAGTTGGAGAACGCAGAAGCCAAGCGTGACGGAGCAACCCTACAGCCAAATAGCGGGCGGGGGAAGTTCGCCAAGGGAGACGCAATTCTCGCTGGTGAGTTCATGGTTGACTACAAGCATTTTACGAAGTCATTCAACGTCAGCAGTGACAATCTCGCTAAGTTGAACACTGACGCAAGAACGGCGGGAGGATATGAAGGTATCTTCAAGTTAGTACTAGATAATTCTACCGTTAGATATTGGGTAGTACCTGAGTACGTCATCCCCGACTACATCAAGTACAGAGATATTGCTGCGAGGTTGTCCGAGAAGTACCCTGATATTTATGACGAGGTATCAAACGATGAATGACAAGTTTGCCAAGTTCGGTAAGAAGGAGCCGGAGGCCCCGCAGCAACTGTCTTTGTTCTTTAGAGAGATGGAGATGTTCATGGACTGCACAGTATGTAATGCAGAAGTGGATATCGCAAAGTACTACCCCAATGAGTCAGTTTTGTTGTGGGAGTGCGAGTTAGGACACAAGTCAATGATTGAGGGGTTCTCTATCTGATGCTAGAATACGTAAGTCAGGTCACGGAACTTAATGAGATTTCCAAGTACTTGCAAGATGACACGCTTGACGAAGCAATGGACTTCATCATTAAGACGGTGATGAACCAAAAAGATATTCCACCAACTCAGATTCCGAAACTCATCTGGAAGGTATCAGGTATATCGGGGGTTTTGAAGATGAAGGCGAAGTACTACATGCTTTTTGGTAAAGAAGACCCGGAAGCCAGTAGGAAGAAGAATGTATTCCTCACTTGTGCAGAGGCTTTGGACAAGATTGTCGATTCCATGAAGTACATGGCTAAGTCTGTGTGATATAATTAAACCATGGCTAAACTAGAAGCAAAGCATCTACCAAGAAAGAACGAACACGTTCAAAAACTAGCGAAGATGTTGGATGATGCTGCGGAGCAGGCCCGTAGACAGACTCGACAGAAGAAGACCTTTTCTCCGTCCAGTTTGCTCTACGGGTCTGCCGTCTGCGCTCGTCGTTGGTATTACCACTTCGATGGCGCTCCCTCAGTTGACACAACAGAATCATTGAACTTCCAGATTATGAATTCGGGCACAGACGCTCACGCCCGTATTCAAACGCTACTGGAAAAGGCAACAGTCCTCGATGTAGCGGAGCAAGAAATCACAGCCTCTGATCCCCCGATCAGGGGTTTTCTTGATGCTAAGATCACAGTAGAAGACAAAGAGTTCGTCGTAGAAATCAAGACGACCTCGCAAGAGTCGTGGGTGTTCCGCCGAGCGAGCATGAAGCCGGTTGACTACCATCGATTGCAACTACTGATCTACATGTGGATACTTGAGATTGAAGATGGACTGTTCATCTACCAAAACAGAAATACGCTAGAACAACTATATATCCCGATCACCATGAATGAGGACAACAAGAAGTTCTTGGAAGACTCACTTGAATGGCTGAGAAGCGTCAGAAAGGCTTATGATGATCGAACCCTCCCGAGAAGACCATTCAAGGAAGGGCGTAACAAGACGGTTTGCCCACAGTGTCCCTTTTACAACTACTGCTGGGAAGTTGACGACAGAGAAGGCGAAGTAACTCTCCCACGTATGCAGAAGTACAACGGGAGGTGAGTATGTTAGTTTGTTCAAACAGCAAGTGCCACAATCGATTTGTGAAGAAGGCACCGAATCAGATTTATTGCAGCAGTGAATGTTGCAAGGTCGTGACTAGTGAGAAACTCAAAGAGAAGTATCGACTAGACAAGGAACGTAAGTCGGGCAAGAAGCGTATCTGCAATAATTGCACCACACTTCTGAGCAAGTCAAATCCTTTGACACTCTGCTCGATTTGCGATTCCCTCTACACAGTCGATAAGAAGCGAAAGTTGAAGGAAGCATTGTGCCGCTGAAAAGCGTAACCGGGTTCAACCCGAAGACGATAATGGGAATTGACTGTTCTACCAATGGAGCCGGTATCTGTGTACTCGATAACGGTGTTCCTATCAGGTGGGGTAAACTCAATTTCAAAGGTGCGGACATATTTGCCCGTATCAAGGACGCAGGGCAGCGCATTGATGCTATCAAGGAAGACTTTCAGGTAGACTTTATTCTTTTGGAAAGCGCGGTTGTAGGACCGAATGCTGCTACTGGATTGAAGTTGTCTTTGATGTATGGCGCTGTCCTTTCACACCTACTGATTCAAGACACGAAAATTGATATGTGTGCGCCGAACGTTTGGATGAACTACATCGGTAACAAGACCATGACTAAGACGCAGACCGAGCAACTAGTCAAGGCAAACCCAGTCAAGTCAAAGTCGTGGGTGACCGAGGAGAAGCGCCGGGTGCGTAAGACGTACACCCTTAATTGGGTAAAGAACAAGTACGGTATAGAACTAGAAGACGATGACGTAGGTGACTCATTCGGCCTTGCCTATTATGCCTACGAGAACAGGAAGAAATATGCCAACTAAGTTGTACAAGTCGAAGGCTTGGCTGACATTGCAGTACAAGAAAAAGGCACGTAAGCCTGCTGATATCGCCAAGGACTGTGGTTGCACGGAGCAGACGATATGGAACCACCTTAAGCAGTTTGGACTCACATGAAGTACACCATTTTCAGCATTGATGACAGACGTAAGCATTACACGGATAAGATCAAGCCTGAGGGTTGGACCCGTGTAAAGACTCAATGTGTAGACGCAATCAATACCCGCGTCGTGTCACCATACCCCGTCAGGTTTGAGGCCCGGCGGGGTCATATTGGTATTTGGATGACTGTGCTTAATGCGCTAGAGCAGGCACCAATTGTGACCTTTGAGGATGATGCACTACTAGGTGATGACTTTGAGGAAGCCTTTAAGCAGCGCACGTCACGTCTACCGAAAGATTTTGACTTTTTTTCGCTGTTCATTCCTCGTAACCAAGACCACCTAGCCCCAGCCGAACCGAAGCCGCTGATTCCTGTTTACCAGACGTACGGCGGAGTCAGCATGTACTACAGCGAGCAGGGCCGGGATAAGATCAAAGCACTGCTAAAGCGAGAAGGCATCACTCATCAGTACGATGACTTTCTGTATCATTGGGCCAAGCAGGGAGAACTAAATGGCTACACTTCTCACCCTCTGTACCCAGAACTGGTGTATATTAGTGGGATGGAAGATTCAATAGTACAGGAGAGTGAGTATCTATGAGATTAATAGGATTCAGCGGGCTTGCCCGCTCAGGTAAGGATGAGGCAGCAAATGCTCTTGTCGAAGCATACGGATATCAGAAGATTGCCTTTGCCGACAAGTTGAGAGAGTTCTTGTGGGAGGTCAACCCCTACATGAAAAACCGAGCAGATAATACGTATCTGCCTCTACAAGAAGTGTTTTCACTGTACGGCGGGTGGGAGCAGATCAAGGACAGTCCGTATTACGTGTGTTACAGACAACTAATTCAGAATATCGGCACAGAGGCCGGGCGCGGGATTTTGGGTAAGCACGTATGGATTGATGCCCTGGACAATCAACTGGTGATGAGTAAGAACTACGCTGTACCAGACATTCGTTTCAAGAACGAGGAAGACTACATTCGTAGTCGTGGTGGTCTGACAGTACGAATTTGGCGTCCAGGTTTAGGTAAGATTAATGACCATGCGTCAGAGCAACTTTCGTTCAAGTCCCAGCATGTTATAATAAATGATGGAAGCGTAAAAGACTTACATCAAAAAGTGGTTGCCCTGTGCGACCAAGTGGGAGAATACAGTTGAACTCAGAAGTAGCGGCGATTCAAGACCGTTATGACATAATGGATAAGGTAGTCAAACTACACATTGAAGGTCATAACGAACAGTCGATTGCCAAGAAACTAGGCATGAAGCGCGCGGCGGTAGTAGAGTACCTGACTGAGTACCGTGCCTATGCCAAGGACAACCTTCTTATTCAAGAACGTGCTTTTGAGATGGTCAGTGACTATGACAAGGGACAAGACTTCGTTATCCGTCAGTTCCACGAACTGCTGGAAGAGACCGAAGACGCCAAACTCAAGAACGCAATTCTTAAGAATATTTCTGACGTACAGGCAAAGCGAGTAGAGGTACTACAGAAGACCGGTATGCTCAGTGGCCTTGACATGGGCGACCAGATGGCAGAACAAGAAGAGAAGATCAGTCAAATTATCACGTTGTTACGACAGGTTTCTGACAAGTACCCCGAAGCGGCGGTATTCATCAGAAGTGGTATCAACAAGATCATGAATCAGACAGAACCGGTAGTGATTTACGAGAATGACTGATGGTTTGTGGGGTGACTTCCTCAGTGCTCTCGATGAGGACGAGTTCGAAGAATATCCCGTAGGTGTAGACGAGTGGATCGAGGGGGAAGATTACCTCAATCGTCCTGAGATTCATTTGTCCGAAGACCAGCGTGAGGCCATGCTCAACATGACCCAAATCTACAAGCGCGAGTCTTTGTCGAAGTTCCTGACAGACGAAGAGGCAGAAATTAGATTCAAGCAGTCTAAGTCTGAGATTTGTTTGCAGTGGGGCAAGGGTTCCGGTAAGGACCTTATTTCCGAACTTGCGTGTACCTACATCGTGTACCAGTTGCTGTGTCTCAAAGACCCTGCCAAGTACTACGGAAAGCCGTCTGACGACTCCATCGATATCCTCAACGTGGCTATCAACTCGACACAGGCGTACAACGTCTTCTTCTCGGGATTCAAGCGTTACGTCACGAAATCACCATGGTTCCAGGGCAAGTACAGAACAAAGGACAACGGCGGGGAGCCCGCGAGCAAGAACGAAATCAACTTTAGCAAGAACGTCAACGTGTACTCTGGTCACTCAGAGCGCGAGGGTTGGGAAGGATACAACCTTATCGCTTGCTTCCTTGACGAGATTTCAGGTTTCGCAGAAGCCGTGACAGCCGGTAACGAAGGATCGAAGACGGCTGATGCTATTTACAAAATGTACTCAGCCTCAGTAACATCACGATTTGAGTTCCCGTACGGAAAACTTGCTATGTTGTCCTTCCCTCGTTACAAGGGTGACTTCATTCAAAAGGCGTACGACAGCATGGTCGCCAACAAGCAGGTTATTCAGAAGTCCCACACATTTAAGATCGACAATGATTTGCCTGATGGTGTTGAAGGAAACGAGTTCGACATTGATTGGGAAGAGGAAGTAGTTCACGCTTATACGTCTCCTGAGTACTATGCGGTTAAGGCACCTTCTTGGGTGGTCAACCCCACAAAGACACTTGAGGGTTACAAAACTCAGTTCTTCAAGGACAGAACGGATGCACTTTCTCGATTCGCGGCCATGCCGCCCGACGCTGTTGACGCTTTCTTCAAGGACAGAGCCAAGGTAGAAGCGGCTTTCGTGGGAAAAAATGGTGTAGACAACACCACTGGTCAGTTCTCAATGAGTTTTGTTCCACGTCTTGACACCACCTACTACGTACACGTAGACTTGGCCCGAAAGCACGACAGGTGTGCCGTAGCCATGGCGCACGTCTCAGGGTGGTCACAGAAGAGGTTCGGATCGGGGCAGCGCGCACAGTTGCAAGAGGCGTCCCCATCTGTTACTGTGGATGCTCTGAGGTACTGGACCCCCACCCGTAACAACGAGGTAGATTTTGCAGAGGTAAGAGACTACATCACCAGCCTAGCGGCGCGGGGGTTTGATATTCAGTGTGTGTCGTTCGACCAATGGGAATCAGACGATATGATGCGTTATTTGAAGAACTATGGTCTGCACACAGAGAAGTTATCTATCAAGAAGCCACACTACCAGAACATGTTGGGTATCTTGATGGACGACAGATTGCTAGCACCAGAAGACGAAACTGCCGTGACAGAACTATTGCAGTTGAGACAACTAAAGGGTGACAAGATCGACCACCCGAGCAACGGACACAATGACATTGCTGATGCATTGTGCGGGGCTATTAGTCAAGCAACGGCTAAGACCCCATTGACACACACTGATACAATTGAAGTTAAGAGTATCAGGACTGTTGTTCAAGAAAACAGGAACTCTGTACCACCGAAGAAGAATGATGGTGTAATCAGAGCCCCGAAAAAGTCCATGCCAACGGAACTCCAAGACTACTTGTCTAGTCTCAGAGTAATTTAAGGAAACTATGCCATGACTACTACAATGATGCGAAGCAGGGAAGAGAACATCGCACTACTGATCGTCCGCGACGGTCTGCGTTGTACCTACCCGAACTGTGAAGAGCCTTTCGGTGACGGTAAGTGGTTGCTGACAATTGACCACATTATCCCTCAGTCTGAGATGCGCGCGGCGGGATTCAGCGAAGAGGAAATTAACGACCTTGATAACCTTCAACTGATGCACCGTACGTGTAACGGTAAGAAGTCTAACTTCATGTACGACGAAGACGGTAACCTGCCTGTTCATGAGCCCCGCGTTCGTGTGGACAAGTCTACCCGCGTCATTGTGTGTAACCTGTGCGACAGCGGTCGTAAGTTGGTTGCTGACCAGTTGTGTGATCTGTGCGGTTCTGAGGCACAGCCTAAGACGTGGCCTAAGTGGGCACAGAAGCGTCCGAAGGATTGTTCGCACGGCTGGGAGATTGCGTCTGACCACTGTTGGATGTGTGTAACCGGTATGGTTGAGCGTAAGTCTGCTATGTGGACGATTATCGAGGGACCAGAATGATTAGAATTCCAAGTGCAGAGTCTTGTCCACAATGTCCAAATACAGATTCGGAAGAGATTGAAAAGTCTATGAAGGTCCAACTTGAGTGGGACTATGAGTTACTAAAGAACATTCTTGGTGAACCGTCATGACATTTTGGCGAGGAATGATTGCGGGGGTGCCGGGCAACCGGCACCTTCGTAAAGCCATTGTTGGGTATGATTGGTACCTTGATGACCCTGACTTCGGGGAAAACGAAGAACTAGAGCCAGACCTTGACACCCTCGGGACCATGGTGATAACTTTCACCCAAGCCGACGGTGTGTACGAGTACCCGAGCATCACTTGGGGCGAGTACCTAGACCACAAAGAGAATGGAACTAGACCGCTGTGACAGGCAGAGAAGTTGAATATGTGTGTAGCAAGGATGATCTTAGACTTCCTTGGTTGCAGTATGGGACGCGCGGGGTGATCAAGCACGTTTATAGTGCCGCTAGCCCGTATGACTATGCTGTTCTATTCAGAGGACAGTCAGTAGAAATTGCGATGAAACAAGATGAATTGTGGATTATATGAGAGTATTAGTTACTGGTAGTAGAGACTGGACAGACGAAGAGACGCTCAGAGATGTTTTTGCTGAAATAATTCTTTATCATCTTCTTGATGAAAATGTTGTACTAGTTTCAGGAAATTGTCCCACTGGTGCAGACAAGATGGCAGAAGATGCTTTCGAGGAGTGGGGACGCTCTATCGAAAAGCACCCTGCTGATTGGGACAAATTTGGCAAGCGGGCCGGGTATCTTAGGAATAAAGAGATGGTTGACAGTAAGCCCGATCTTTGTGTGGCGTTCATCAAAAATAATTCTCGCGGCGCAAGTATGACTCTAGACTTAGCGCAAAAAGCGGGCATCCAAACTAGTGTTTATAGGCAGGACGATGAACTTACGAATAATTGACGTTTACCATTACTATGACGGGCCGGTATCAGGTGTAGCAAAAGACCTAGATACTGGCTCTTTGGTTTGGGTACATGCTACTGACCCATTAGCGGACAGGCGTATCTATGAATGTTACTTCCTGCCGCCGGTAGACCCTAAGTCAATTCGTTATATATATGAAGAAGATATCGATTGGAGACCTGTACGATGAGGCAGGTTATTCCTGAACTAGAGAGTGCATTACAGGCAGTAGGTCCCCGTATCACCGCCGTCTGTCTCAACATGCAAGACGCACGGGGCTTGATGAACCCTCTTGACACAGACGCTCTCGATAGACTAGAGTGCTTGAACAAGGTCATCGATACCCTACGTGGCACAGGCTACAGCGATGCAGTTGTCGCCGGTTTCATGAGGGCAGCAAGTGACTTTCTTGACGGTGATGCAATCATCATGCGTATCCGTCGGGGGGATTACAAATCAGCAGAGCACGCCGCATGGTCGGTTGCTCATTCAGATGCGATGGGATGATATGAAGACTTTACTACCTCACTTAGTAGGTGATTACCTACTACAGTCTCATTGGGAAGCAACCGAGAAGACAAAGAAGTGGGTTCCGGCAATTGCGCATGGTATGACGTATGCTCTGCCGTTCCTTGCACTTACCCGATCACCCAAGGCTCTTGCTGTAATCGCGGGTACTCATATAATCATCGATCACTACCGGCTCGCCCGTCATGTATCTTGGCTCAAGAACCAGATTGGACCAATTGACACAAGGCCGGGGTGGAGTGATACAGTGACGGGATACTCAAAGGACGTGCCTGATTGGATGGCTACGTGGCTAATGATTATTACCGATAACACTATGCACAGTCTTATCAATGAATGGGCGGTGAGGAAACTATGATTCTTCGTCTAGGTGAACTGATCGATATTTTTAAGGAACTGCCTCCCCATATCGTTTTCGAGGAGGGTTTCGATAGTCCGCATTCCTACCGTGGTTACTACAGCGAATTAGGTCTAGAGCCTGCTAGTAATGTTACGGTAAAGAACATGCTGTTCGACCTACGCTACGCGAATGGGACTGTCTTTGGCGGTTGGAAGGGCGGGGATTATCGGATGAATGACGACACCGAACTCTACCTTGCCTATGAAGGCAATACAGGCGAGGAGTTGACGATGTGGTGGTTGAAGTATCAACTACTAAAGGCCGGTGTTAAGTGGAAGGCAAACGCATAGTCGGTAGTCCTCAGTGTCCTAGTTGCTATAGGGACGTACTGCCTGGTACGATTGACACTGAATGCGTGTACGACGATATTTACCTTGGTGGTGATCCGTTGTGCCGGGGGCATGGGTATGCTAGCCTTGACCCTGTACGTAGAAATTTGGTTGCAGTTATCAAGACACATAAATGTGGCTATGTATTTCCGAATAATTTTAAGATGAAGTGGGTGATGGAAGATGACAACGTTAAATGAAAGAATTTGTGAAGCAATGCTTGGCATGTTGAAGGACCAGTTTGGCATCGATGCAGTCAAGGTTGATTCATGGGACGACAGAGTTTCATACGAAGGCTATTGTGAGACTTGTTCGTACGAGACAACTGTGGTTGACATTGATTACGTAGACAGCGCGGGTACGTTGAAGATGTATACCTATAATGGTAACTTTAGTGACTTGATGAACAGGTTGTCTTGACACCACCCGCGCCGGGTGGTAGTCTAGTGCAAGAAGGTAGCGCCCCGGCGCTACTTAATCCCTGATAGTGTAATGGCAGCACGAATGGTTTTGGCCCATTTAGCCTAGGTTCGAGTCCTGGTCGGGGAGCGCGGGGTTGACACAGACCCCTGGTAGTGCTAGAGTAGAGTCTCAAGCAAGACGCAGTACCAATGGCCCCATCGTCTATGGGTTAAGATTTCGGTTTTTCACACCGAGGTACAGAGTTCGAGTCTCTGTGGGGCTACGAGGTTTCGCAAGGTTGTCCAATAATACAATGTTGCATTGTGCTCTTAGTGTAGTGGTAACACAAAGGCTTCCAAACCCTTTGACCGGAGTTCGATTCTTCGAGAGCGCGCAAACTACAGGGCGATATCCTTGTAGGAGAATGGCAGAATCGTCAGTGTCGGAGACGCGGCTGATAATGCACATATGGCAGAAGTACACCTATGCAGGCTGACACGGTGAGCATAGGAGGATAACTTAGCGGTTATCTGAATCTGTGCCTAGCGGCAAACGTATGGTCTGAGGGTAAACATAGCGAAAGCCTCCCCCTCAGTGTGGGTCGAATCCCACTTCTCACCATTACTTTAAAGGTCAGCAGATGAAATGACCTCCTTCGGGTGCCCCTGGTGGGCGACAAAAAATCTGCTTTCGGAATGTGGGGTATTGGACGCCCGCCTGGTTTGGGGCCAGGGTGCGAAAGCACAAAGCAGGTTCGATTCCTGTCATTCCGACTTGAACTTTGAATTATAGTTCCGAATCGTATACAATGTAGTTATGAAGACTTGTACACGATGTAAAGAAAGTAAGGCCCTAGAGTTGTTTACCAAGAGAAGTTCTGCTTCTGATGGTTTATCTTCTTGGTGTAAGCAATGTTGTGCTGAACACGCAGCAGAGCGATATCAAAGCGGAGATAAGGTTCGTAAAGTAGCAAATAGAGCCAGTTCTGTGCTTAGGGCGAAAGAATTTATTAGAAGTTATTTGAACGTCCATCCTTGTGTTGATTGTGGAAATTCCGATCTAAGAGTTCTTGAGTTTGACCATCGAGACGGAGTAGATAAGAAGTTTTCGATAAGTAACATGTACCATCTAGGCGTTACCACCATCAAGCAAGAAGTAGAAAAATGCGATGTTAGGTGTGCCAATTGTCACAGAATAAGAACAACTGATCAATTTGGTTGGTGGCGAGGGCAAGCCTGACCGTTCCGACTCATATCCCCCATGCCTCTCTACGATGCACACTTGGGGGATTTTGTTTACCCACTAGAAAGGCACATCATGGATAAGCCAGACCTTACGCAGTTACCTTCGTTTGTCAAGGGGCACAGAACCTACCGCGCTATTGTAGAGGTTGATTCTGAGACAGACCCTATTGACTTACAGTACCCGAACGCTGTAGAAGATGTACCGCAGAACTCTAACTTGATCGGTAGTCATTGCGGCACTTATAGTTACGGTAAGGAAAGAATGCATCGTCCAATGCTGGACCTTGACTTTCCCGCCAAGTTGGTTCCCAGCACTACACCCGGTCATAGCCACCTTTACATTGATGTTGCAGTGCATGAGGTTGCCTACGAAAAGATGCTCAGTGCGATGGTCGATGCTGGTCTCATTCAATATGGGTTCTATCAGTCATTTCTTCGTAACAGACAGACCACTTTGAGACTACCCGGTGTTAAGAAGTGCGGGGAGTTTGAGAGCAATATCGCCAAAGGCTTAGGTGCCAATCTTCTCACAAAGGATAAGACATACACAGAACTAATGAAGATGAGAGACGCTATCGATAAGGCTATCGAAGCATCACTTGATCCGTTCTGAGGTTGACACCGCCGGGGCACTGATGTAGATTCAGTGTCACAAGCCCCCAGGGAGGAACGGTCTTCCTCAAGAATCTTATGAATTCAGATAACCGGTTCAACTCCGGGTGGGGGTACGTAAGACTAACAACTAACAAGGAGAAAACATGAGCACTCAGTTTGACGAGAAGGTCGCAGAACTTTCCGAGCAGATCAAGAATGATCTTGGTGGCATTGAGATGAACGTCATTGGTAACTACACGCTGGCTGACGCTATGCGTGAGGGCTCTACCGTGACAGATCAGGCAGTTGGTTGGGGTACCGGCGACAACGCTTGTGCGCTGTCGTCAGCATTTATCAGCGCCAAGGCGCGCGGGTATGTCAAGTGACACCTGCCTAAGTTACCTATCCCCTTACCCGGAGAAAGAAGTCACAGTCATCAAGTACGATTGTGGCTTCTCGTATGTTGTTGATCACCTAGAACTGACAGAGATGTATGATCAAGATAATGTCACGCAATGGGTGAAACATCTGCACAAAGAGGAACATGAGATGGCTAAGAAGAAGTTCAGCCAAGACAACTACTATAAGAATACTCAGGAAGAGTACGGTACCGCTCCGAAGTTTCCCCCGGGTAAGCCCACCCCGATTTTTTATGGTAATTTCTACGTCGGTCCCGGGACAGGTTTAGCCGATGACTGCAAAGACGAAGAAACCACCAAGGCGACCGAAGACTACATCAGTAGTTGGGCCAAGATGAAAAATGTAAAACTTGGTTATTCCAATTGGCATGAACCCGATCACGGCAATGACCACGTTACATATGTTCATCACACTAGCGGTGGCAGTACTAAGTACATCAGTAGTAGTGAGGTATATTACACTCCTGCTTACGACCGAGGACGCCCGCCGATCGACCAGATGCCGGGTCTCAGGGCGAGGGTAAAGCATCCCGTTCAAGGACATGATTGGTATACGTTAGAACAAGTCATCATTAGTCTCAACGACCAATACCGATGGACCCGGGAGCGTATTGCTGATTGGCTAGACACATTGGACATTGATCTTTCCTTTAAGACAGAAGAGAGCGTATAATGACTGTTATGACTACAACTACAAGTCCTGCCACCGAACAGGAACAGGCTAAGTCCGACCAACTGAATGTTAGTGACCGTTGTGACAGGTGCGGAGCACAGGCTTTTATCTATGCCATCAATGAGGACCATGACCTGATGTTCTGCAACCACCACGGTAAGGAATTCGCAGTCGTCCTAGAGATGCAGGGCTTTCTTATTCAGGATGAGTCTTGGAAGTTAAATGAAAAGCCCTCTCCATCAGCCAATAAGGACTGATATGGTCAAGGGTAAGTTAGAAGCACTCAAGCCTCATACCGTTTTGATCATCGTAGATACTGATTTGGAGATGGCCGGGGCTGATGTGGTCAACGTTCACATCAGCCGGTTCGTCCGAGGAGCAGGGCAGAGAATCTATGGTAGGATCGTAGCCACCAACCCCGGCGAGAAGACTCAGCGTTTGATCGATGAGGGGTTTGTACAGCGTGTTTTCAGTTCTCCCGCGTCGTTGACCAGTGTTGACGACAAAGGCGGGACTCTGCTAGGCTACCTCCAAGACAGCAACACGGGCATAGTTGACGTGGTTGGTGTTGGTGATAACGTCAGGAACATGGCATTGGACCTTAAGTCAAATGGGTTCAAGGACGTTTCCGCTTGGCCGGGTATGTTCACCCTCGGTAACAAGACCAAGAACGACGCTCTTACTAAAGAGATAGTGGTACACTAGTTTCATGAAGTACATGGCGCAAGTGATGATTCAAGTAGAAGTAGACGCACCCGGGGAACGTGAAGCGCGGGATGCGATAGAAGATTGCCTCCACATCGAAGATTGTGGTGGGTTCTCAGTAGTTGATCTAGAGGTACTAGAAATTGATGAACTTAGATAATCTACAGACTGTAGTGCAGTGGTGCTCATTCTGTAGCAGACAACCAGCCGTTGCCATTGTTGCAACAGAAGATGGAACAGAAGAATGGGACGCTTGCGAGAACTGCTTGAGCGCAATAGAGAACCGTTGAATTCCCTGGCGCGCATTGTCCTGATTTTTGCTGCCATCATGCTAGTGTTCCTTGGTATTCATATCTTCGTAGTGCCGGGTGTAGTGATCATTGATAACTTCTTGGCAGAACACATCATTGCCGGGGTCATGGTGGTGATCGGTATTGCTAACATATGTTGCTTGTTCGTGAGAAAGTATGTTGATACGATAGCCTGGCCTTTGGTAATTATGCTGGGATTCTTCGTGTGTTTTCGTATAGCAGAGATAGGGTTCAACCCTATAGCAGTGGTGTTCTTGGCCTTCTCGTTGGTCATCACCATGGCAGCGAAGGTGTACTTGACGCTGACCCGCTAGTCTGCTAGAGTAGTATCTAGCGCGGTGAGAGCCACGCTAGACTTGCCCTCATGGTCCAACGGATTACGACGTTTGGTTTCTACCCAAAAGATAGGGGTTCGATTCCTCTTGGGGGCGCGAGCAGTAAAGTCTAGGTTCGAGTCCTAGTCGTCAGCCCCGTAGGGGGCGGTAGTGTAAAGGCTAGCACGTACTGCGTTGTGGGTGTGATGTTAACGGTTAGCATATCAGTCTTCCAAACTGATCGTGCCGGTTCGAATCCGGTCACCCGCTCTTGTAAGGTAGTAACAGTAATGGCGGGTTGTCCGAGTGGATTATGGTGACTGTCTTGAAAACAGTTGTGTGTAAAAGCACCGGGGGTTCGAATCCCTCACCCGCTGCGTAGCAAGTAGCAATATGGATAGTTATAAGACTCCATACGGTAAAACGTTCGTCTAACTAAGACACTACTTGCACATTCCGGTATGGTGTAACGGCAGCACAAAGGATTCTGAATCCTTTAGATTTGGTTCGAATCCAGATATCGGAGCAATGCATACTCTGTCGAGGCCGCCGGTCCGGTTTAAGGCTAAGAGGAGGAGGTCCCTATTGCAGTAACACCTAGAGTGTTGGGACACATGGCGCATTAGGATAAAGGTAGTCCAGTAGATTCTCAATCTATTAGCGAGGGATCGATACCCTCATGCGCTACGGGTCGAAAGACCGTTATTCTGGTAAGGCAACTGCTGGCTAGTTGCGTTGGACTGTTAATCCAATCGGTACCCATTCCGTCACAGGTTCGATCCCTGTTACCAGAGCCCATAAGAGTTGTCTAACAAAGGATTACAATGGAAAAGATTAATGACAAGTTCGTCAACTTCGCTTCGATCCTAGAGGACAAAACTCATGATCAAGCACTGACCACTTCTTCGATGCCCTTCATTTACCCGCATCTTGCATTGATGCCGGATGCTCACTTGGGCAAGGGTGCGACGGTAGGGTCTGTCATTCCTACCAAGGCTGCAATCATTCCTGCTGCTGTAGGGGTAGACATTGGCTGTGGAATGATGGCTGTACGCACTCAGTACACCGCCGACGACCTGGCGGGGGTGGATTTGAAGTCTGTTCACGCTGAGATTAGTTCTAACATTCCTCTGAGTGCTGGTAAGTACAACACTACCGAGTATGCTAGCGTCAGCCCTCGTATTACACAGTTGTATGCTACTGATGGTCGTGATACAGCAAACGAACTAGCCCAGAATTGGCACATGCAGTTGGGTACATTGGGTTCTGGTAACCATTTCATAGAGATTAGTCTTGACGAGACCGACCGCGTTTGGCTGTTCCTTCACTCTGGTTCGCGCGGGGTAGGGAACAAGATTGCTACCAAGCACATCAAGATCGCCCGCGACCTTTGTGAGAATCGTTACATCAGTCTACCCGACCCTGACCTTGCTTACCTTGTTGAGTCTGACAAGGAGTTTTGGGATTACATCAGAGACCTTCGTTGGGCACAGAAGTTTGCGCTTTTGAACCGTGAAGAGATGATGGATCGGGTAGTTAAGGTAATGGAGTCTCACGTCGGACCTATTGAGCGTAAGCAGGTTATTAACTGCCACCACAACTACACCGAGCAGGAAACTCATTTTGGACAAAAGGTATGGCTGTCCCGTAAGGGTGCCATTTCTGCAAAGGCCGGGGAGTGGGGGTTGATCCCTGGTTCTATGGGTGATAAATCCTATGTAGTCAAGGGACTAGGTAATAAGATGGGGCTAGAGTCAAGCCCTCACGGAGCCGGACGCAACCACTCTCGATCTGCTGCCCGCAAGTTGTTTACACGGGACGATCTAGATGCTAGGATGGCCGGAGTCGAGTGGGGCAACAGTGATGCCTTCCTTGATGAGCACCCTGACGCCTACAAGGATATTGACGTTGTGATGAACGACGCTTCCGAGTTGGTTGAGGTTGTTCACACGCTACGTCAGATCGTTAACGTAAAGGGTGACTAATGCAGATCAGCGATTTTGTTCTTGATCAAGTCTTTAACAGATTAGATTCTCAGTACGACGATAGATTTCCTGTCTGGTGGGCACATACCACTGACAGAGACGGCTACATCATGATCTGGGAAGACGGAAACGACTTCCACACTTACCGCTACCCTCCTGATTGGTATTGATATGAATTTGGTCAACTGGCCCGTGCCAGACCCGACATTTGGACTAGAGGACTCAGGCGAAGGTGGGCTTTTTGCCTACCTCGTCGTTGAGTTCAATGACCTTACTGATATTTCCCGCGAAAGCGGCGGGTGTTTTGTTGATGTTCAGGCCCGGCTTAACTTCCCTGATGTAGTAGTGACTAAGAGCAGAGTATTTCCCAAATCATACGTCACGTCTAACGGGCGACAGTATCCTGATTCTGTTGCGTTGAAGTTCGTTGCCTATCTTGGTGCAACCAACTTCTCACTGTGTCAGAATGGTAACTACTTTGAGGTTCGCTATGACCACTTGACGCAGGATGGCAAGCGTCTGTACGATGTGGTGAGCAAAGTCTACGGACAGCCGACTATACTGACATTTTTGGATACGTGATGGATAAGCAGTACCAATATTGGGACGGCGTGCCGGGTTTGTATGAGCCCTTTTGGTGGCGCCGGGTGGGAGATACTTACGAGTACATCGGTAAAGATATGAAGAGACACACGTCTAAGTTACCACCCGAAGATTACATTTACAATCAGATGCCTTGGAGGTAAGATGACTGAATGGGTTAAGTTAGAAGCAGGTGAATCAACACCCGACGGCACGGCCTTAAGAAGAACTATGGTCGAGACTGGCACTTATACTAGAGTGGCCGGGTTTGTTGCCGAGAATACTATTTCGGTATTGTTTGAAAAGGTAAAGCCCCCGCTGCCGAAAACCGTAGGTAGTGTCATTAAGGCTGTCAGTCCTGACACTGGCGACAAGGCTACTGTTTTTGTTTGTAGTGAAGACAACACGTATCCTTGGTTTCATATTGGTGGCGATCTTGCATTCAAGGAGGAGCACCTTACTGACATTGAGATAGTGTTTACCGCGCCGGAAGGACTGTTAAAGCGATGAGTTGGAAAAAGGTACCAGTAGATTCCCTTAAGCCGGGGGATACTTATAGGTTCACTACCATCAGCGAAGGTGTTCAAGGAAAGCCCTCGACTTACAAGAGCGAAACAACCGTTGAGGTTGAGGTTCCTGATCTGCCTACTGCTTTTGGTAGTGTTATTTGGGCGAAGTACAATACCAAATACTCTTCCAGCCCGGGGCCAGACGGAAATGGTTTCCCCTTTTTCCTGTCCGACAGAGGTTGGGTTTCAGCAAAGGGTGGGTTTAATTACGCCGCCGAAGACCTTGAACTGGTCAAGGTCGTATTTGACGCCGGAAACCCGGGGGATTATCGATGAACGACAAGGCTAATATTAACGAAGATGGTTCTGTTACTATCAGTAAAGAGTTTTACGAGTCCTTGGTTGAAGACGAGTTTTTGCTTCTGAGGCTACAAGGGGCCGGGGTTGACAACTGGTCTGGGTACGAGTATGCTTTTGATTCTAGTTGGGAAGACAAGAGTTATAGTGAATGTTTCGCAGATTGGAAGCGAGACCGGGGGTTGACAGACTGACCGCCGGGTGTTAGAGTAGTACAACAAGCCGCTACGAGGGTGTTTCTAGAGCATCTACTATTACTACCTGTGAGGATATCGTCAGGTCGGCTGTATGGGTTCATCGTATAACGGTATTATTACTTCTGGCTCTTACCCAGAAAATCAGAGTTCGATTCTCTGTGAACCCACTTAAAAACTGAATATTTAATGGGTCTCTCGTCTATCGGCAAAGACCGCTGGCTTTTACCCAGCAGAGCAGGGTTCGATTCCCTGGGGACCTACTTCAAAACTAAATAACAATGCCCCGATAACTCAGTCCGGCCAGAGTGCCAATCTTGTAAATTGGAAGTCATCGGTTCGAATCCGATTCGGGGCTCCCTGAAATAGTTTAATTGGCTAAAACACCGAGCAATTTGATGTAGGGTGTACAACCTATTGATGATTGGCGTCCACTGATCAGGATGAGAAAACTCGGGATGTGGGTTCGAGACCCACTTTCTTGTATTATGGCGAACGTGTCTGGTGACCGGACTTCTCTCATAAGGAAATCTAGCCGGGATCGTTACCCGGGTTCGCTACTCGCGGAGTAGAGCAGTTAGGTTGTGCTCGTCGGTTTCATAAGCCGAAGGTCGTAGGTTCAAATCCTGCCTCCGCTACCACTTACCCCGGCACCCGCCGGGGTTTACTTTTGGAGGAACAATGAGTTACCAAAACAGCATCTACAACAACCCAGAGAAGTTCGGACTGGTCACAGTTGGTGAAGCCGATAAGGCTGATTCGTACGAGTTTGACATTATTGCATTGTGGCATGATGGAGTAGATTTTTTGTGGGCAGAGGATTCCGGTTGCTCTTGTCCTTCTCCGTTTGAAAACTTCACTGATCTAGATGCTCTCACAAGAGGTAGTAAGTTCGCCGCGTGTGAGGCTGTGTTGCAGTGGGGCAAGGACGATTACCGAGATGGTAAGGACCAGGCTACACGACTGATCGAGACAATTCTCAACTTCACCCCTCCCGCGCACACAAAGGCCGGGGATTGGAAGAGAGTTGAGACTCTATTCAAGGAATACGGTGACGGTGTGGACGATGACGAAGTTCTAGCCCGCATCAAGTCACGCTTGACAGACTGACCCCCATCCTGTAGGTTGTACTCATCAAGTCAACCACTACCAAGGGACTCACATGGTTACCGTCGCTATTTTTGTTATTGTTGGATTCATTGTTGGCGCTTATGTATTTCGGGGTGACACAGTAGATTCTATTTTTGGTGGTCTCTTCGGTGTCCTTTTTGCTGGAGCGGTTGGAGTTCTTGTTTCTGTCGGTCTAGGCTACGCTACTGGTGAAGACAAGACGTACACTTTTACGACTGAGGAATTCGTAGCCTCGGGGTTTGCTAGTGATGATGCTACGACAGTTGTTATTTCTAACTCAAGTCGTAATGATATTGTCGTGACGGCGCGGGTACTGGAAGAGAGCATTTGGTTTATCCCAGGTCATGATACAAAGACCATTATTTACTACACGGACTGAGGCTTGACAGCATCACAGCACTAGGCTAGACTAGTACCAACCCCACCGGCCATACCAAGCAACGTGGGGCTTGCCTCTGACGAGCACGCCGAACAAGTCAAGCGCATGGGGGCCAATGTTCCAAGGTGGCGAAAGTCTTTTGCAAGGACTTTGGTAGGATTCGATTTCCTAGGTCTCCACTTCATAACTGAATATCAATGCCCTCGATGCCCCAACGGTTTCGGGGAGGCGACTGTAAATCGTCTTATCCATCAACTGAGGTTCGACTCCTCACGGGGGCACTGAGCCTATAGTGTAAAGGTCGCACGCTAGATTGTGTCTCTAGAAGATTCGTTTCAATTACGAATAGGCTCCCCGGTCGTATGGGAGAATGGATATCCAGTAGGTTGCAACCCTACTCATGTCGGATCGTGACCGACTGCGACCTCTTTGCCCCGCACCCGGCGGGGCTGTTCTTGTATTGGAGACATATGCTTCCCGCATGGTTCGATGAGCAGGTCAAGCACTTTAAGCCCGTTGTAGACATTTCCTGGAACGGCACCCACGCCGTCGCGGAAGTTGGCGAAGTTATTTACTACGGTACGCCGTGGGAGGTCTACGAGCAGATTGATATTAATAATGCTCCCTACGACATTACCTTTAATCCTAATCTTGAGGGGCACGGAGGCACCTTCCTTTTGCCGGGCTGGTTTGATCCCGACGACCCCGGCTCGGGAAACATGATGGGATTGACCGACGAGGATCATTACCACCTTTACGAGAACTCTTACAGGCGTTTCCTTGACCTGGACAAGCGCCGGGAGGAGAACCCTGACGATTCTCTTATCGCGTATGATTGGTTAAGTCACCACCCGGCTTTTTGGTGGCAGCGTGACGGGCACTGGATGCTTGACAACGGGATTGATGAGTTGTATGTTTGTGTCAGTTCTACGGATGGTCACCGTTACGTCTTGATCGAAGGCGGCGGGACCATCCGTGAGAATACCGTCTACGGACCCTTTGGTAGTCATTACCACGATATCCGTCTTGATGTGGTTGGAACGTCTCTGGATGATGCATATGTCAAGCACGCCAAGAAGGTCTATGAGCACTTCGACAAGGAAGGTAACGAGCGTGAAGACGCCCCTGAGGTTTGACGAAATTCAGATCGGTGAGTTCTACATGGTGTGGGAACCGCCGGGTGAGCGGTGGAAGCAGGTCCACAGTGACTTCAATATTCAAGGTAACGTTCCCGAGGGCTTTAAAGAGGCAGTCGGTCACAACTATAAGGTAGTCGATAAGGACCCGGCGGTAGTAAGGCAAATGCCTTGGTACCCTTTGTGGGGAACATCAAAGCAGCCCATCGAACATTATCAGCCCCGCGCCGAGGTATTGCTTAAGGGTTTTGGTTGGATTCCGGTGGGTCTTTTGGTGGAAGCATGAAAGCCAGTTGTCGTTTGGGTTGGCACGACTATGTCAACTGGTCTATCATGAAGAACTCGTTAACTAACGTAAGAGGCGACTTCGGTTCAACATGGACCGAAGTTAAGCAAGTTGCTCAGTGTAATCACTGTGGTAAGTACAAGACTAAATCATTGAGGGTGAACAATTGACCAAGGTAGTGACACTCAGGCTTGACGATTGGGAGGCTATCTACATCGACGGTCGTAAGGTCTTTGAGCATCATGAGATGGACAAGAACGATCTTCTAGATAAGTTAGGTATTGAGAACGAAACCATCTACGATGCATACCATTTGGCTGACGATCCCGACATGGGCATTTTCCCAAAGGTGTTACCTGACAACTACAACGAGCATTCTACTTGGAAAACCCCGCGCGAGTGGGGTAAGGAGTTCGGTATTGAGGTTATGGACCCTGACGGTTGGCGCGGGGCTGATAGTAAAGACTTTGGTACGCCGCTTTCACTTGAAGAGTACAGCCGCCGTCTTATGATTTCGACAATTCAGATTAAGGGTAGCGGCTGGGACAAGTTGACTGCTGCGCTTGACACCGACCGCCGGGACTGATAGGCTTCGTACATGGCTAAGGCAATCACATATAAGTCAGTCGTGAAGGCTTTGGGAGATGACACATCACCTGAGGCTCGTGAGGCACTTGCATTGAAGTTGGCGAAGAAGGACTATCCCAATTGGGACGACTTGACGTCAAAGGAGCAAGAGGTCTATCATGGGATTTACACCGAACATGTCTATCGCGCATACCGCGAGGGTTGACAGGGCTGGGTGTAGATGCTAGAGTAGGTACGTAGTACCGAGCACGACAAGTGCTCACAACAAGGTCGGGGCTGAAAGGCTCCCGTCCGACGTCAAGTGTGTAGCCACGGCAGCACTTGGCAATGGCGATGTGGTGGAACTGGTATACACGTAGCACTTAGAATGCTATGCTTCGGCATGTGGGTTCGACTCCCACCATCGTCACTTCAAAACTAAACATCTCCTTGTGGTCCAATGGATTACGACGATAGGCTACGGACCTATAGACGCAAGTTCGATTCTTGCCAAGGGGACTAGTGCAGACATATCACACCCGCGCACAAGGGGCTAGATACGGAGATATGTCAATGCTTTCGAAGACAAATGGCGAGTTGCTTGATTGTCAGTCAAGAGATAGCGGGTTCGATTCCCGTCGGAAGCGCAAGTGATATCCTTGGCAAAGGTTAAGGTGTCGCCCAGAAATCTAGATTTCGCCGGGTCGCTCCCGGTTATGGCCCTGTGGTGTAGTGGCAGACACAAGTGTATTACAAACACTTAGCAACAGTTCGATTCTGTTCGGGGCTACGTCAGGATAAGTTGTGAGCCAACGCTTCCTTGCTAATTAGTGCGAGAAGAGACGCCGAGTTGCATCCGGCATCCTGGTATGGGCAAATAGTGTAGTGGTTCTGCACAAAACGCTGATAACGTTTTAGTCCAAGTTCGATTCTTGGTTTGCCTACGTTCTAAACCCCGGTGACATTAACTTGCTGCCGGTTTGGCTGTTAGGTGTAATAGGTAGTCACGACAGATTGAAGTCCTGTAAGATTGGGTTCGATTCCCAGAGCAGCCACGTCAGGTTTACTAGGTTGACAAGAAAGCCTCGGTTCCGATAAGCCGACAACACTGCGAAAGCGGCGGAACAAAATCCTAGTGTTTGGAAGTATCGCATAGTAGGTCTATTGCAACGGTTTGCTAAACCGTCGGTGTAACAGCCACATGGGTTCGAATCCCATTGCTTCCGCGTAAACGTAACTACGAGAAAGGTTTTCAATGCCTTGTTCATTACAGCCCTGGGAGATTGAGATAGAGAATCGTCGCCGGGGTAACACGAAAGAGCAGATTCTACAGAAGAAGGCAGATGAACTAACTGCCGAAAATGATCAGTTGCGAGAGATGTTGTTAAAGGTATCTGTTGACCCGGACTTCAAGATTCCTAAGGTTTGGTTGAAGAAGGTCAATGCAGATCAGGTCAAGCACCGTAAGAACGATCTTAAGCGTCTAGAGCAGACGTTCCGAAAGAACAAGGATGCAGAGCGTTTAGGCAAGGTTATCCTTGCTGATCCTAACCAGCCTCTTGAAGAGCAATTGGGTTTCGACCCTGATCATTACTGATACTGGCCCCGCTTCGGCGGGGCTTGTTTCATATAGGAGACAAATGACAGATATATGGTACGAACACCCAGGAATGAAGAAACTGCTTGATGAAGAGCGCCGGTGGAACATGAGAGCCCGTAAGGTATGTATGTTTAAGGGGCACAAGTGGGTTGATAAGTTCGGTGGAGACACCATTTGTCAGCGTTGCTCTAAGTGGAAGGGTTATTGGAGATGACAACACAGGTAGAACTTGCTTTTGAGGCAGAGTACACGGAACGTCTGGTAGACAAGATCATTGCTATACTTGAGACTTTCGGGGCTCAGGGTGTGGTTGTCAGCAGCGTTCCGGTACTGCTGAACGAGGATTTCAATTTGTACGCTCTGTTTACCGATCACAACATGAACCACAGTGACTATTGGTGGTACGCGGTATTCGCCGGGGTTACCAAGGTAAGCGCCAAGGCAACAATGCCGACCAACTATTTTGATAAGAGGTATGTAGATGAAGATTGATAGGACCACCCGAACCGAGAAGGTAGAGCGGGTAGTTGTTGAAGATAAGGTTATCAATGAGTGGAACCTCACTCTTAATGATGAAGAGTTAGCACTGATTACTAAGGTCTTAGGTGCCACTTACACGGACAAAACCACGGGTAATTTTGTGTATGATTTGTATATGAAGATGCCACACGAATTCCGAACCGGCGGGGTCAAGCAGATATTTGAGACTAGTCCATGGGCAGATGCAAGTGGTTATACCCCTACAACATTAAAGTTGGTGCGAAAGTGAAGTCTCGTAACTACTACGTATATGACAACGACATTAACCGGCTCAACCGTCTTAGCGAAGACTACGCCTTCATCGGTAGGAAGTCTTACGTTGACCTTGACAACCGATGCCTGGTTGTACTAGCGTTGGACCCTAAGCCACCCACCCCGCGCAAGGCGCGGCCTGCGTCAAAGGATAATTGATGAATAAGATTGCAGCAGTTGTCATTTCGCTTTTTATGGTACTTGGGTTTGCCGCTCCGGCTTCTGCCGCTACTGGTGTCACCAAGTATGCCAATTCGAGCAGTTCAAATTGCTCTTTTTATGCCAAGGGGCCGGGTGCCGCACAGGTCACCATCAAGCCCGGTGCTTCCCGAACAGCAACATTCAACCATTATTACATCCCTAAGAATTGTGTTGCCATGATTCGTCGTGGGCTTGGTCCTAGTAGCCGACCCCCGTCTGGTAAGTGGGTACACAGCGAGCCGAATGCGTGGAAAACATGGGTATTCAGCGTAAGCAAGAAGTGAACGAGACTCTGACCGAAATCATTCAAATCGGTGCGGAGTACATGGCTAAGGAAAGGCCAGACCTTTACACCGTTGACAAGGCGCGGATTCAGATTTGGGACTGGATGAACGAGTGCAAGACCAAGGGTTATGAGTTCGTCGCTTCTGGTAGTTTCACGATGCTTTACTACAAGGAAGAGCATGAGTTTGAACTTTTGAGGAACGTCGTTAGTATTTATGACTTCCCGCCCGTGCCGGGTGACCAAGACGAACCTGCCGGTTTCAACTGGCTCTGATCGTCATGGTAGACTACGCTCTGTCATGGAAGACTGTGACACAGCGACTAAACAACAAAGAGGTACCACTTGATCTACTTTACCAATGTCATGAATACCGACAGTCGTTATATGCTGATGCTGTTAGAGGACGAAGACGAGAATTGGCTTGATTGTTGGGTTTTTGATACGGACAGGAAGTTGAGTTTCAAGGGACACATCGATAGTGAACTGTTCAACTTCTTGATGAAGGACGGACTCTTGAATCAGCGGGAGTCCGTCTTTGCAGCAGCACAGTACGGCGAGAAAGATAAGCCCGATGCGTGATCCCGACAGAATTCCAGTGGTACTCAACTACCTGGAAGAGTACTGGAAGCGTAACCCCGACCTTCGATTGACACAACTCATGTGGAACTTGGCCGGGGATAAGGGTGTTTCAGTGCCTCATTTCTACAACACAGAAGAGGAAGCACTGGAAGTAAGTCTACTGAAGAGACTGGACGAAGGGGTTGACACCGACCCCGGTCGCTGGTAAGTTATGACCTGTTGGAGAGCACGCCGGGTGCCCCACACTACTCTAGGAGATACATTGCGTATTCGTAACATCGCTGTCCCCGCCGTCATGGCTGGTGTCCTGCTTGTCGCCGGTTGTGGTGATCCCTTTAGCACCGAGGCACAGACGGTCAATGAGAACCTTGTCACTGAGGCTGACCAGTTCAACGTACAGCGTAAGATCACGGGTGTCAACGCTATCACTGACGCTATTGCTTTTGAGGTTGAGGGTAAGTGTTCCTTCACCGTTGGCGACCGCCGGGTGGACGTGATCTGTAAGCATGGTCCTGAGGACTACCGCAAGCACACCCTCGGTCTTGGTGACAACGTGTATTGGGTTTCTGAGCAGCAGGAGACCATGGCTGTTGACGCTTATCGCACCAAGATCGTTATTCGTCCTGAGGCTGCTCTGGTTAACCCGGACATTGTGACTGACTGATGCCCTCTTTCCAGACCAAGCCTAATGCGGTTGACGGCAGTTATGTCCGTGTCATGCGTAGTGTTAGCCGTGGAGACGGTACAGTTCTTCTAGATGCAATTGAAGACAATGATTTCTGCGCCGGAGCATATCTTGACCCCGACAATGCTGTTGCACTCGCAAAGCACCTGGCCGGGGCTGATTATGTCGTAATTCGCCGCGAAGATGCAGCAGACGCAGCATTCACGCTTCGTAGCATTGAGCACAAGGGCTCTGCCATTTACACCGACCTTGCCGACAAGATCGAGGGGCTGTGAGAGTTCGTCTTACACAGGGGGCGCGGGATCAATGGGGAGACTCAGGTCCCGCGCCCGGCAGTGAGTATGAAGTCAAGAGTAAGTTTCAAACGGACGAGGGCGAGAGATGGTATTCGTTCTTTGCAAGTGACTTTAGTATCGTATTCTGGGCCAACGACAAGATGGTAGAGGAAATCGACTGATGGGAATGTATACTCGTCTGACGATGTGGGCGGAACTGAGGGGGTACCCTAAGGGCATTGATGCTCTGCTACGATGGGATTCTGACGAGATTAATCCCCTGAGTACCTTTGACCACTCTCGGGGTATGCTCAACAGTGGTTCTTACTACCACCTTACCCGTCGTAACAGTGTCATTAGGAAAGACAATTACGCTGGCTGGTTCCTTCATGTTGATATGGATATGAAGAATTATGGCTCAGAGATTGAGCACTTTCTTGATTGGATTCATCCGTACGTTGATGACGTGGGTTGCTCGCAGTTTGCCGGGTTTATGCAGTACGAGGAAGACGAAACGCCCACTTTGATTTGGTACAGCAAGGCTGGTTGGGTCTATGACACGGTGCTAAAGCCGCCGGGACTAGGAGATATTTTCGATGATTGATAAGCAGCAGGCACTAACACTTCTAGAAGAAGTAGTGGCAGAGCGACCAGATTATGTCTATCTAGATGACCACAACGCTTGTGTTTATCAAGAGGGTGGTAAGCCGAGTTGCTTGGTAGGTCAAGTATGCTTCCGCGCGGGTGTGAATGTTGAAATTCTAAAAGGTTGGGACACCTACGACGAAGATAGTGGAAGCATCGATACCGATTTAGGAACAGTAGACACTACTAAAGTTATGACCGAAGAGGCTAGAAATCTGCTGTGGGAAGCACAAAAGATGCAAGACTGTGGCAGGTCTTGGCAACAAGCACTTGACGCTGCCCGCCAAGTCTAGTAGACTATGAAGTACCGGCCCGATGGACGCGCTCACGACGATCATCGGTACGGCTTGCCCTCGTAGCCCAATTGGCAGTAGGCAACGGTTTCAAAAGCCGTACAGTGTGGGTTCGAGTCCCACCGGGGGTACATATATTGAAGGAGTTATCATGGCTAAAATTAATGAGTCAAGTCCTACGTCTGTAGGAAATGCAGCAGTGCTGACAACCAAAGGAGGACTAGTCCTTGATGGGGAATCTATGCTTACGGCTTTGCTTCTACATTGCACGAAGAGTAAGTCTGGCCGTGGGAGTAAGGAAGAGTCCGAAGTAAGAGAACTCATGCAGTCTGGTGAGTATTTTAGTAACTGAGAGTAATCATTGTCCGTTCACCCCCGCTTCGGCGGGGGTTTACTTTATGGAGCATTAAGTGAAGCCCACACAACTAGATATCAAGACACAAGGCTCTCTCGGTGGAGAGTCCATCGATATGAGTATCGACACAACCGCCCTCGCTCACGTCATGAAGGTTTTGACCGACCTTTACTCAGACCCCGAGTTGGCGGTTATCCGAGAGATTAGTACCAATGCCCGCGATGCTAACGTAGATGCTGGTAACTTCGACCCGATTCAAGTAACCCTACCCAATGCCATGAGCCCTTACTTCGTCGTTAAGGATGAGGGTGTGGGTCTGAGCGTCGATGAGATTCGTGACGTCTATTCCAAGTACGGTGCGTCCACCAAGCGCAACAGCAATGACGTGGTGGGAATGCTGGGGCTGGGCTGTAAGGCCCCACTAACGTACACTGAGCAGTTCACCGTCATTGGTATCAAGGGCGGCGTACAAACGTCTGTGGCGATTTCTCGTAAGGCAGACGGCACAGGTGTCATGCAGGTAGTTGACACTTCAAGTACAGACCAGCCTAATGGTGTGACGGTGACCGTTCCCGTTAAGAACCCCAGCCGTTTTCAGACAAAGGCTCAGGCTTTTTACAAGTACTGGACCCCGGGGACTGTGAAGGTTAATGGTAATGACCCTAACTTCGTCAGTGGTCAGAAGGTCACCGACAAGATTATCATTGTTGATGGTATTGACGTGGACAAGATCGTCATGGGTAACGTCAATTATCCACTGAGTAGTGGTCATTACCTGTACAGCAAGACCATCAGTGCCCCTTATCACTTCGTCTACTTTGCTGATATTGGTGAGGTAAACTTCCCGCCCTCGCGCGAGGAACTGATGTATACCAAGTTGACCGAGAGTACGATTGCCAAGGTGCAAAAAGATATCAAAGAGAACCTGCACAGGATTTTTCTTGAGGATATCAACAAGGCAGACAACCACACCGATGCCTTTTATCGTTCCCAGAAGTGGACTAGTAAGTTCGGTCGTATCGATTGGCACTACAAAGGTAATAAGTTCTACACCACTTTTGACAATCCGATTCCGTGCCGTTCTACGTCTAGTTCTTTGACATTGTTCGACACAGAGGGCAATGTGCTGCACAACACCACATCGGTCTTTCAGAATCGTACCGGTCTTGACAGCACCATTGTTCTTAACTTCACTGGTAAGATGCTGTCTAAGCCCCAGCGTGACAAGTTCGAGGGTTATTGTGAAGACAATGACATTAAGTTCCATGATCGTAGAATGTACTTCTTCGACAAGGACCCTGACGTAGTATGGTGGGAGGGTGTTCCTCGTCTTGACTGGAATGTGGTTAAGAAGTGGAAGCCAAAGAACTACGTCAAGCCGACCCCGACCCCGCGCCGGGAGAAGGTGTATTCCATTCTGTCAAAGAACAGATACGATGTGTCAATGTCGGAGACAGACCTCAAGGCAAAGGCAAAGGTCTACTACTTCACCCCCGGTCAGTTGGCTTTTTACAGTCGTCGTAACTCAAATCTTGAGTACGTCAAGGACCACCTTACCAGTTTCTATCCCGATGCCACCATCATCAGATGGAAGAAGGGCGACGAGGATAAGTTGCTAAAGAAGTTCCCGAATGCCATCAATATCATCGATCAGTTCGTCAGTGACTTCAATGACATTCAGCGTTCGCTAGATGATGCTGATAAGGCTACTCTGGCAGTGAGGGCATATCACCAGTTGGACCCGATGGCATGGGCGAGAAAACTCAACCCCGCGCGTATCGATGACCCGGCTGTGGTAGACTTCATTAACAATAGCAAGCAAGGCACGCAGACTGTGCGAGCAGTCCGGTGGTCCTCAGGTCGTAAACTCGCTCAATTAGTGCAAAGCGCCGGGATCAAGGGGTTCGACCCCATTAAGAGTGATGCATCATTCAATGTCCATACACCATTGGACAACTATGGTTTGCTTATCAAGATCGATAGGTACGCCACGAACGTCAGCGATGTGATGAATCAGATTTACGTATATATGAACGCCTATTACAAGGAGATTTCATGAGTTTCAGTTTCTCATTCGTAGAGAATGACGGAAAGAAGGCAGTAACAGTTTACCTGGACGGCAAACTGTTGGTTGCTGAGAACAACCACCCGAACTGGCAGAAGATCGAGGAGAAGGTTCTCGATACTCTGGTAGACGGTTCTACAGATGGTCTTGTTGATTTGTTCGACACGCAGAAGGCTATCAATACTAGATTCCAGAAGGTCTCTGAAAGAGTAAGTGTCAGAGACGGTTTGGTGTACTTTGATGGTGAGGTACAGCACGGTTCGCTGGTTGACCATATTGTCCGCTCTTTGGACGAGGGTAGTGACTTTGAGCCGCTGGTCAAGTTCATGGAGAACGTCAAGGACAACCCCAGCGAAAACAGCCGGGAGCAGTTGTACAAGTGGCTAGAGGCGTCTAATAACTCTACGTCCAGCCGTGGTTTCACCATTGACAAGAACGGTCACATTCGCGGTTACAAGGGTGTGGCGGTTGTCGATAAGTCCAAGAATCTGTTCCGTTCCATCACTGCTGGCGAGGCTATCGTCAATGGTGAGGTTCACAAGGGCACTATTCCCCAGACTCTTGGTGATGTGGTAGAGATGCCGCGCAACAAGGTAGCGGATAACCCGAACGTTGCTTGCCACACCGGTTTGCACGTCGGGGTGTGGGATTACGCAAAGTCCTTCGCCCGGGGCGCGGTACTTGAAGTGTCATTCAACCCCCGTGATGTAGTGTCCGTGCCGAATGACCATTCGGCACAGAAGTTGCGTACATGCCGTTACACGGTTGTCAAGGAGATTGATGCCCCTTACACCAACGCGGTACAGATTGACCATTCCGACGAGGACACCGTTCCTGAGGAAGAGGTCAACACCGAGACTGTTGGTGAGAAGCAGATTAGTGGTGGGGCAAAGGGGTGGGACTCTTCTGGTATTGTCACCGGTCCTGCTACCAGCGTAACGTTCAACCCGCCCGCGTCGAACTATACTATTACTTACAACAACGTAGGTACTGGACGTAAGACGGACGACAACTACAAGGCACTAAAGCGTGGCCCCGGCGGTAGGTTCTTGCCCAAGGGTTCCTGACTTGACAGGGGGCGGTGGTGTGGTAGAGTGTCACTACTAGTCACCGCCCCTTAGGAGTACATATGGGTACCAACTACAACCCTAATGCCAAGACTGCACCTTGCCCTCGTTGCGGTCAGGGTACGATCTACACTCAGCCCCACATGCGGGAGCAGAATCAAACGCTTGACGGTAAGCAGGTGTGCGTCAAGTGCTACAGCAACAATCTCATTGACACCTACCTTAACCGAGAGGTCCGATAATGGCCGCTTATATTTACAATATTACCATTAAGACTAACACTCCATTAGAGGAGTATGATATTGAAGAGGCATTAGGTAGTATTCCTGAACTTGATGATACTCCAATGAAGTTTTCCATTCTAAACTTCGACTTAGAAGACGATGAGTTCTCTCAGGTTTGATTCATGAGTGTGTTACACTGATATAGAAACTTCGCCCGCGCGGGGTGAATCTATAGAAGAGGAAGTGAAACACAACATGGCAGCATGGGAAGAGCAAGTAGTTCCAGTTGAAGGCGTAGCATCACGTCTTAACCGCGACCTTGAAAATCGTGGCGGTGACGTACAGGCAACACCTACAGGCACACAGACCGGCTGGACAGGATTGACGCTAGACGCTGATGGTCGTAACGACAGAGAGTATGATCAGCGCGGCGGTGACTTCTACCAAGTGAACGCTGACGGTGAGGGTTGGTCAGAACTTGACTATGACCCTGACGGACGTAATTCGAGAGAATACGCCGACAAGTTGACACTGGTATCAGAACTTACCAACAAGCGTTACGCTGACGCAGACAGTCTGCGTCAGGCATACAAGGACTGATTTAACCACAATAGACGAGGCCCCGGCTTGTGCCGGGGCTTTCGTCATGTTACCATGGAGATACACAATGCAGAGAATTCTAGGCATTCGCACTGTTGACAATTTTGTAGATTCACAGCCAAACATGTGGATGGAGAACTACACTATTGTCAAGCATACCCCTCATCCTCGCGCTGCTTCCAGCGTTAAGGGTGTCTTCAATCGTAAGACAGGTGAGTGGGGCTTTACCGCAAGAATTGATCCGAACGAGCACGGGAAATGGGTAGTTTATGGCGTCCGAGGTAGGCGATAATTTTCCCTGGATGAGCGAAGGCTTGTGCGTCAACATGGACGCTAAGTTATTCGATTCTCGTTATGAGAAGAGTCCAAGGATTCGACCGTTAGTCGATGAGATTTGTAAGCACTGTCCTGTTCGTTTGATTTGCCTTGCGCGCGGGGCGGAAGACGAATGGGGAGTATGGGGCGGCATCTATTGGAACGGTAGCGGTAAGCCCGATAAGGAAAAGAACGCTCATAAAACTGACGAAGATTGGGAGGAAATCGAAAATGCCATATGATTCCGTTGCTGCGGCAATGCTCAAATCACACCCAAAGCCATACGATTCCTTGATCGTTGACGTAGCCGACCTCGGTAGAAACACTTACACACTGAGGTTCTACCGCTCTAACCTATCTGAGTTCTCTGATCCCCAGCAGGTCAGTATTGCTGAATGGGCGAAGGAGGTACTTGCAGATATGAACAAACTCGATCTACACATGGTTTACGATATCTCTGGCGAGGAGCCTCCTGATGTTAAGTGATGACCCGGTTGTTACCGTTTATTACCCGAAGCCCCGGCTTGGACGTGCTGTCCAGGTTGGGGTTTACGGTTCTTGGATATCATGGGATGAAGATGGACAAACAATTACAGAGTTCTTCACCAACGAAGAATTTGATTTTATGGAGGAAGCATGAACGTATGCAGCGTATGTCGTAAGCAGAAAAACACCCTGACCAAGAAGAACTCTACCCTGATGCCGGGGGTACAGATGTGGTATTGCAAGGAAGACCTTGACAAAGAACCACGTTACATCATTATCATTGTCGGTCGTCAGGACAAGGATGCCGTCAAGCACTATATCGACAACGACCTGTATGTTGGACCCAAAGTAACGGATGCTGACTTAGCGTAACAATGCTTTTCTCCTAGTTATTTGTTATGATAGAAGCATGTTGAAGTTCTTTAATTGGTTGGACACCTTCCTTCCTCATGCTGTTATCATAGTGTGCTCATTGGTTATCATCAGCGCCGGGTTTTATGTCTTGTTCACGCCCGGCCCTATTGTTGCGTCCGTAACCGTGGGCATGGTTCAACTCAAGTACCTTTACGCTCTGTCTTTGTGGCTGCTCGGTGCATTCCCCATCTATGCATTAGCCACCCGGGATGTACCTTTGTTCATCAGGTCTTCTACCGCTCTGATGTTCGGTTTCACCTTCCTTCTTGTGACAAGGCTTGTTGCAGTAGGGTTTACAATGATTTCATGGATTTACCTACTGGCCTTCGTCAGCATTGTCTTCTTGTGTAGAATGGTGATCTGGAACAGGAACCGCAATGATTGAGGCTTTAGTGGCCTTCATCACGTCCGCCGGGGGAGCGGGGTTGGCGGGAGCAGTAGGTGTTGCTGCTATTACTCAGTTCGTGCAGAGTAAACTAGAGAAGAGAAAAGCACGCCTAGAGCAAGCAAGAATCGAAGCCGACAAGAAGAAAACCGACCAGGACTACGGTACCTCGTTTCGTAATGAGTTGAGAGATGAACTCAAGACGCTACGTGAGGAACTTCGTAAGGCAGAAGAAGATACCGACAAATGGCGCAGCAAGTGCTACGAATATATGGACCAACTGGTCACCGTAAAGGGTGAACTTGAGTTGGCATTGAACAAGATCAAAGCAGAAGCCCAAGAGGCTCAGAACAGATTGAATGGAAATGATTCAACTAATACAGAGGATATTCAAGGAACTTGATCACAAGTGGTTGTTCAAGGATGGTCGTCGTCTTCCTACCGAAGATGAGTTCAAGACCACCCTTGACACCACCCGCGCGGCGCTGGTAGAGTCTGAGGATCAGACGCAGATCAGCGTCGGACGGCTCATCGTCAAGAAGGACCAGGGCCACTATGACGTCTATGTACACGTAGGAGAACTGTGAACAAGTTTAAGGTAGGACAAAAGGTTAGAACAGTAGGCCCGAAACCGGGTTATGGAACGTCAGGATATCCTGCACCCGGGTTTGTTGGGACGATCAAGTATGTTCCTGGCACTACGGAATTTTACAATAAGTACTACCGACTTGAAGAAGTGTCTGCTCCTTTTATCGAGTTAGAACTAGAGGCTGTTGAGTCAGATGTTCCAGTGTCGCCGGATAAGGTAGATTCTTTCCGCAAGGCGACAGAACTACTACCCGACGGTCTAGTAGAAGACCGCATTCAACTAGCAGAATGGCTCATCAAAGATGGCTAAGTTTAACGTTGGTGATACTGTACAGATTCTGAAGAAGAACCTTTACGGAGATATTTTTGGAGAGAACACGGTCAAGAATGTTGTTAAAGTCACAAACAACGGGTGGAGCGACCTCTATCATCTAGAATGCCCCCCTCATGATCTTCTCGTTTTTTTTGATACGGAACTCACTTTAGTAAAGCGTGGTCCGGTCGATCGAAGTAAAGATGATGCTTATTCCCGCGCTACTGCACTCAAGCCTGACGGTACGGTACAAGACCAAATCACTCTAGCAGAATGGCTGATGAAGAATGACTGACTTTATTTTTGACCACTACCGTTACAGCGGTGATTCGTCCAGTGCAATTGAGGTCGCTTATTACGACTCTAATCTCATGCGCCTTCTTCTTAAGTTCCATGGTGGTGGAGTAGCGGCATACGACGGGGTTTCTTATCCCAAGTGGGAGGCTTATGAGACCACCGATTCTGTCGGTCGTTTCTACAACACCGATATCGTAGGTCGTTTCCCCGGCGCGGACGCTAATTACGACTACTTTATCTCAAGGGAAAACCTTGCTCCTTCTGCTAGTGTTCAGTCCGCTGAGTCTCGTTATGCCGCAACGATTGTCGTAAAGGCTACGAGTTACGAGTCGCTGCTGGCGGCGGTACTGAGTATGGGTGTTTCCGAGGATGACGTTGTAAAGGTGGAGAAGGTATGAAGGACGTAAAGACTAACGCAGAACTCAATGAGGTTCTAGAGAACAACCCCCGTGTGCTGGTGTATTGGAGCGCGTCGTGGTGTGCCCCGTGCCGCCGTCTCAAGCCTCAGATTGAGCAGGCTGACGAGAAGTTGACCAACGTGACGTTCGTACGTATCATGACGGATGAGGCTGACCTGGAACTGGTTTCTGATTACAACATTAGTGCTGTTCCTCAGTTGTTCGAGTACGAAGAGGGTAAGCAGGTCGGTCCTATCACCCCGGGTCCGTGGCAGAAAATCGTTTCTCAACTAGCATGATTAACACACTTGAAGACGTTATGACCAAACTTGAAGAAGAGGTCGTCTACATTCGTAGTGGTGGAGTGACAGAAGAATACGATAAGGGGTACATGGCCGGAGTGAAGTTGGCCCTGTCTTACCTGGGTCGCGTTCATGATTGAAAACCCTTGTCGCGCAAAGCCTTGGCGGGTGATCTGGGATGACGGCTATGTGTACGAGGGTTTCGTCAACCGACTGGAAGCCCGATCTTGGGTGATTGACAACCGTATCGATCTGGGGTACAGTCCTCATGAGTGGCCGAAGATCGTTGAAGCCACCGACGAAGATACCATTGGCATTATCCTACCGAGTGAGGCAAACAAATGGGTACAGTAAGGCAACCGGACTGGATTGGTATTTTCGATCAGTACGGCGATCTTTTTGAAGCCGTTCCGCCGTACGTTAAGTTCAATATCGACCCCGCTGACAACTGTTACGAGGTTAACCTTTATATACTTGAAGGCGACGAGGTAATCGTAAAGAGGGCGGACCTACAGGAAAGCCTTGACGAGTACAATGCACCGGAGGCAAACAATCGTCTACGAGAGGCTCTAGGCTAATGGGCTCGCTGATTGCAGAAGCATGGGCAGACGGATTTCAGGCTGCTTACGAGTGGATTGAACAGAATCCCGGGCCGTCAGGTATTTGGTCTGATCCTCCCCGCAACCCTTATGAGAACGACTAATGTCTTGGGTCGTAGTCAACAACGGCGGTTCCTTAGAAATCTGGACCGAGAATATGGAGTGGCCGGGTGGCAAGGAAAAAGTCTACGGACCCACAACCTACGAAGACTGCACCGATTACATCGGGCGAAGCAATGTTCGGTTGGTGCATTGACGGTTACCACGACAAGTGCGTGAAGAAAATCACCGGCTGGACATGCCGTTGTTGTAATGCAAACCATAAGTTGAACAAGAAGAAACGGAAGGTAAGCCGGGGTTGAGTCGTCGTAAGTGGCTTTGCCTTGACTGCAAGGTGGACACGGGTAAGGCGGGGGAACACTACTTTATCAAGGATGAGACGTGGCATCGTACGGGCTTGCGCCACGCCGGGATGCTGTGTATAGTCTGCTGTGAGGGCCGGGTGGGTCGTAGGCTTGTCCCTGATGACTTCACTGACTGCTACCTCAACACGTCCGCCAAGTTCCCCCGCTCTGCTCGTCTCATGGATAGGATGACTGATGCAAACCTTTCTCGTAACCCGCGACTTCGATAAGTCCATGTCTTACCTTGACAACTCTCGACTCAATAAGAACTATCTTGAGGGTCGGCAGTTACTCAATATTATGGTACAGAAGCGTATGGGTGAGACTAAGGGCGGGTGGTTCAATCACCCCGCCGGTTTGATGTGGGAGAACCACGTCCCGCTCTTCCTTGAGTATCTTGAGGCTAACCGCCGGGAACTTGAGCGACGTGGTATTGAGTTCGAAAAGAACGCCACCGCCATTGCTAACATGTCCTATTGGTTCGAGGATGATGAGTACGCTCTACCTTGGTGGTACACCGACATTGTAGAATTCGAGAAGATCACTTGCGCTATGCGAGCAAGTCTGTACAACAAGTCTATTGATGATTACCCCGAATTTGGTATCGATGCTACCTACTACGATCACCACTGGCGCGACATTGTTTGTTGTTTGCCTCACATTGGCCCGCGCGGCGGGCTTAAGTCCGGTTGTAAGTACCGTTTCCCCACTCACGTTAGGAAGTCATGACCACACTACTTTTTCTTTCTGGGGCTGCTCTTGTTATCTGGACAGTTCTCAGTGCTATTGTTGTTTTCTTTGTTGAGCATCAGGATCACGAGAACCCCGCTGACGACGCAAAGATCGCATTGGTGGGTTACGCCTGGATCATTGGAGTAACACTTGTCTTGAGTTTCTTTGTTCTTCTCGGCAAGGCCGGGGGAGTGCTTTTTGTTGCACTACTAGTAGCAGCACTGGTAGCCTTCATCGTCAAACTAATTAAGATTGCAAGGAGTTAACATGACATGGATGGATGATCGAGAGCGATTTACTAAGATGCTTTACGATTCCTACAAGACCGATTCTTTTGTGACCATTGTCGATATCATTGACGCTGCCGACCGGTACGCTGAGTCAAAGGCTCGCTCTCCTCAATGGGGAGACTGACGTGCCTAGCGTCTACGCTACCGCCCGGTGCTGTAGAGACTGGCCGGTGATCCCTTACATGGGCATCGGGCGGTGCGGGTACTGTGGGGAGCGTCCTGTTGTAGTTGACACAGACCCCGTGGTCGTAGTAGAGTCAGATCATCAAGACAGCCCCTAGTTCCCCACAGCAAGTTTCCACCGAGCAAGGAGTAGCAATGGTTCAGCCGTTTGAGGTTAAGACTCTTCCCGAGATTGAGTTTTGGAACGGAGATAGGTTCTATACTGCCATGCAGGATGCATATACTGCTTGTAATGGAGCACCTTACTTCGGTGATCGCGGTATGGGCCAGTACGATCTAATTCGATACATGCGTGCATATCCCGACCAGGCCGATATTCTGCTGGGGCGAGTGTGATGTTCTCCGCCTTCAAGGATGCTCTGCTCTCTACCCTAAATTTCGTCGGGTATTTGATTTGCTGCCTCTTGGTTATTTTCGGCATCATTATCATGATCTCTTCCTTCTTCGGTCCTAACACGATTGCTGCCCTCGCGGTAGGATTCGCTATCTTCTTCCTTGGAGTCTTCCTAGTTATGCTATTCACTCAGGACGCACGATGAACGCTCCGCGATATGTTGTCACTTCCGTCTTCTTCAATGTTCCTATTTATGAGGGCGACAACCGTGAACGTGCCGTGGAGGTTGCTAATTTCTGGGACGAGCGCGGTAACGTGACCTTCCTTGACAGGGAGCACCTGTCTCCGCTAGAGTGGGCCAACCATCAGTTCGACACCGCTATTAGGAGCCTGTAATGCACATCGAGACCCCCGACCGTGTGACCTGCCGGGTTGACCCCCGTACCAAGTCTATTACCGTCATTCGTGGCGACATTGAGCACCGTACCTTTGAGCAGTACCGATCTGTGAGCGGTAAGAATGCCGTCTTTGGTAACGGTCTCATTCAGATTGATCTAGAGGAGACCTGGAAGTGGTCTGCCTTTGACCGCGCCCCGCGTGGTTTCCGTCGTGCGTATTACAACCCCAACAAGTACACCCGTTATGTTGACCGGGAGACGAAGAAGCCCGTCACTGAGTCGCGGGCGGTTGTTCTTGACTGTGCTAGTGTCTACTACCTTGACTGAGTTCGATGCTAGGTAATCTCGAAGACGCAAGGATTATCTACACTCATTTCGATACTTACAAGCCAATGCCGGATGGTTGGGGCTACGTGGGGACGGGGACTTTTAGAGAGGCTTATCTCTCACCGGATGGGGTTGTCTACAAAGTCCCCCGCGCCCCTAGTTTCTCCGAGCACAACCGGCGGGAGCATGAGAATTACCTTGAGATTCGTCGGCGGAAGTTGAAGTATAAGGGTTGGCGAGTTAATCCTGTTAATTCTTATAAGTTCACCTACAGCGATACAGAAATCGTTGTTAACGTTTCTCCGCTTGTCAAAGGAGAGCATGAGGTCGCTCCTCCGCTGTGTGAATTGGAATTAGCGATGGATGCTGCTTTCGCCGCTTTCAATATTTCTGATGATGCACATGATCAGAACTACCTAAAGACTAAGAGAGGCAGGGTTATCATTGATCTTGGATAGAGACGCTCTGTTCTACAATATTGTTGGTGACAGAGACGAACGTAGTAACGAGTTCGATCATGTGCCCGCCGCCATCGATGAGGCTATTAGTAGTATTGCTGGACTTCTCCGTCGAAAGGCGGGGGAGTATGAGGACAACCGCTTGCTCACCGCCGCTAAGGCACTCAAGCAATTCGCAAATGAATTGGAGAACTAATGAACCCCGATATCAAGAACCGATGGACCACTAAACTTCGTAGTGGAGAGTACAAGCAGGGCCGCAACAACCTTCGTGTATATGACGTTGCAAATGAGGAGGAGCGTTTCTGCTGCCTTGGTGTGCTTTGCGAGATTGCTGTTGAAGACGGAATTATTCCTCCCGCAAATACAACTTCTGTTGTTCGTCGCTATGGGGTTGACGAGGCATATGGTTCTATCGGTATTCTCCCTACTGTTGTCAAGGAGTGGGCGGAACTAGATTACCCCAACGGCGGGTATGGAATTGGTGACGTTCATGCCTTGTCTAATGATAATGATACCGGTAAGTCCTTCGACCAGATCGCTGATATCATCGACCAGAACTTCTAGTTGCTAAGTATACCTATTAGCAGTACAATGAAGGAATGGATGAGTATACACAACTTACCCGCAAAGTTGATACTCTTATCGAAAGCGTCTCCCTTCTTGAAAGACAAGGAGCCCGCCGTTCCGAAAAGTTTGTTAACTTGGGTATAAGAATGGACCAAATACAGGGTATCATCGACCGATACCCCGCCGCTTGACAAGCCTGCCACGATGATGTAGTGTCTTCCTCATGAAGAGGGAAGAGGTTGTCGAAGCGATAGAGCGCAAGCGTAGAATCGTGCTGCGTGCCGGACCTTCTATGTCCCACCGCCGCCTTGCTATGCTTTCCGACCAGATCAGGGTTCTTGAAAACCGTCTAGAGGAGATTGACAATGGCCGCTTTTATTCTTGAAGAGACTCACGCATGGGACCACATGCCTGCCGACTACGAGTCCACCGACTACATCTGTACCGGCTGTGATACGCTGCGTGAGGACATTGACTGGACCGACAAGCCTGAGCCTGAGATTGGCTACAGCCCTTGCACGCACCCCCAGAACCTGCTAGCATTCGGTATCGGGACAAGGGGTCCCGGCGAGTCTTACAACAAGGAGTAATCATGATCCTGTCTGGCCCGAGTGACCTGGCTATGGCTTCGTACTACGACCGTTGGGGCTACGTTGACCTTGACGACGATGACGAGTGCGAGGACTGCGCTGTCGCTGCCCGTGGTGTGTGCTCTGACTGCCTGTACGATGACTGATGACTGATAAGGGTCTAGCCGCAGTTATCACCGCTACGTTCTGGACTGTTTTCATTGCGTCCATGCTCATGGGCGTTGTTCTAGGTCTCACAGTTAGTGCCTGGTGGTACTGTCTGTGGTTCCTCACCTTGTTTATGTTCATCTTCTACATCAATACGGAAGAGTAAGGTTTATCATGGCTGATATCGGTAAGGAAACCGAGCGCCGCATTCTCATTCCCATTCCTGACTTTGTTCCAGAGCCCGAAACTACACCCACCCCGGCGCCCGCGCCGGTTGAGCCAGAGAAGGTACCTGCTTAATGGTTTACTCAGCAGATGTAAAGCACTTTAGTGATGATAAATTCACTACTGTTGACGTAGGTACAGTCAATGGACTACGTTCATTCGACGTAGACAAGCAGGGTCGCCTACGTTCTGTCATTCAGGATAGTTATGTGTGGAAGCCGGGTGAGAATGAGGCTGAAAAGTATTACATTCCTGATTACAAGTGGAACCAGTGGCACAGTGAGCACGGAAGTTTTTACGGACAAAAGACCTGTAGTTGTAAGAAGTGTCCGCCGGAGCCTAAGCGTCAATCCTATTTTCATGGTTTCTACTCATTCCATGATGGCAGTGACGAGTATCGTAAGCAGAGTGATATCAGCGGCATTACTGAGAACTACGGTGAAGTTACTTTCGGTACGCGCGGGTTCAGGTCTGAGAAGGCCAAGGTCGTAGCCCTTCATCTTCCCTTTTATCGTCGTTATTTTGCTTCTCGTCTAGTATCTGCAATGAGTGTATGTCTGGCAATAGGACTGATTCTTGCAGGGGCACTAACAGCACTACCTATCGTAGATTTACTTATTGGGACTGGTATCACTCTTCTTATCATTAACGCAGGAAGCCTTGTTATTTCTGCCATGGTCAAGGAAGGCAACCCGTTCCCTCAAAAGGGTGATAGGTATGAACTACTCAGGCAGGCTTATGATGGTAAGGTAAAGTTCTACATGTTCCGCCATTGGATGCTTTTAAAGCACCGGCTTTACAAGTATGTTCCCCCGAAGATCAACTTTGAGGACCCGGATTACTGGAAGTAAGACGTTGCCCCACACCGCTTGACACCCCCGGCGGTGTGGGGTAGTGTTCTTCCTGTCAGCAAGTCAATCGATTCAAGGAGTTCTACCGTGGCTACCGTCACCCGTAAGCAGTACCTCGCTGGTCTCAACCCTCCCCTCGCTTCGCTGGGCCGGGGTCGTCTGTCTGCTACCGCCAACGCTGAGATTGAGCGTGCTATCCGTGAGGACGGCATGACGTTCAGTGACTACGCCGATGGTGCGCGTGTGGTCAAGACCCCCGTAGTTACGCAGAGTAAGCCCCGTGCGGTCGCTGCTGTCAAGCCGGTTACGCAGAGTGACTTCAAGGACACCGATATCGTCATTCCTGCTGGTCCTGCTCCCATCAAGGCTGGTTCGTACGATCCTGCTGTGGTGCGCGCCTGGGCGAAGGAGAATGGTCACGCCGTCTCTGACAAGGGCCGGGTCAACCATGACCTTGTGCGTGCCTACATGGACGCTCACGATGGTGAGGTTCCCACGGTGTCTGACGCTGTGGCTGACAAGGATCGTCAGCACATGAGCCGTCTGCGTTTCGCTGACAAGTACGTGGGCACGGACCCTGCTACTTCTGAGAAGGTCACCAAGACTTACCGTGACTGCTGCTTCAATTGTTCGTGGAGCATTGGTTACTGCCGTTGCGCGGTTCCGACTGCGATCAGCCACGACACCACCACTACGTTTGAACTTCGACCGATTCGATAAGGAATAACATGGAAGACAATTTTTATACTGTAGACGAAATTAAGCCCGTCAAGTACCGCCGACCTTGGAAGGATTCGTTCAAGGAGGCAGCGGCTAATTTTGTGACTGGACTTGCTTTTCTCGCCCTTATTGTCGCTTTTATCGCCTTAATCGCAGGTGCAATTACACTGGTCGTAGAGGTCAGTTGGCTGTTCATCTTCCCCATTGCAGCAATCATCTTCATCATCATGGTCCTTGTTAATCGATTCGACGTTTAATGACCTGGAACCAAGCAGTACTTAACGCTATCTTCGTTGTAGTTTTCGGGATGACTGTGGTGTGGGCACCAGTGCTCGCATATCAAGTCAGTGTTTGGTTTGTTCTTTTCATCCCCGCCGGTATCGTGTTCATGGCGTTCCTCGGGTGGTACATGCTTCGTGTTGACAGGACGCGGGAGGCCGTGTAGGCTCTAGCCATCAACCAACGAGGGAGAAACCATGGCACAGACTGACGAGTTCAAGGCAATTAGGGCGTTTGCCAAGGCGCTGGATTCTAGGACCTTCAACCTGGATCATGCGGCGGCGATGATGGCTTATGAGAACCTTGAGACCCAGAAGCAGGCATTCAATTTCTTCATGAAGATGATGCACGCTTGGGCGGCACAGGGAGTCAATGTTCCCGAGGACCACCCGCTTTTCAGTGTGTACATGTACGCTACCCGTTTCGCAGAGGATTTGCCCAAGGAGGTCTCTTGACAGACACCCGCCGGGTGATGTAAGGTAGAGACTCAACAACAGGGCGTAGCCCGGGGATATGGTGCTGCTATTCAGGCGGTTCAGCCAAGTGGTATAAAGATACGTGTCAACCGCCATATCCCTCCCCTTCTAGTTACGGAGAGTAACCATGACAGAGCAACGTCTCGTCATTCTCGTTAACAATAACGTCAAGATGAGCCGTGGTAAGTTTGCCGCTCAGGCTGTCCACGCTGCCCTTCAATTGGTGGGGGCTCACCCACACACCCCTGTAATTGTGCTTGGTGCTTCCCGTGGTGCTGTGCTAGAGTGTGACGTACAGATCAGGGACGCCGGGCGTACTGAGGTCGAGCCTGGTACTCTGACTGCCGGTGCTTTCTTCGATGAGATTAAGGAGTAACCATGACAGACATTCGTGTTCCGCGCGCAATCCTTAGCCACTTTCTTAATTGGGCTAGCGACGAGTTGGACCAGTTACCCGATATTTGCCCCGAGCGTGATGACTACAACACCCTTCGTCATCTTGTGAAGTATAGCCCTCCGCTATGAGGTTTACCACCGATCTACCCGCCGACTATAACGGCCCGGTAATGCTTATTCGCACCCGTTCCATTCACGTTGACAAGGAAGCCACTGCCGACACGGTAGCCGCCGGGGTTTTCAAGATGCGTCTACTCATGCCCGCCGGGTTTCGTAAGCCTAGTGATGACTTCCACTACCGACTCATTGTTGCTGATGACTGGCAATACTACTACGACAATGCCAAGACCAATCTTAAGGAATGGGAATGGGAGTACGCTGAGATAGACGGCAAGTATGTCTATGTCTCTCATTCCCCTGACGATTGGCAAGACGTTTACAAGTACCTCCCCGCTAACCACACCCTTAAGGAACTAACATGAGCAGTCTTTATCCCCGCACCCTGATTATTGAGCACAACGACAAGAAGTACACCGGGCACATCGCTACCATTGACGGCACCACTCTCGGTGGTCTCGGTGATCGTGGTATCTTCAACTTCTGGCTCTCTACGTCTTGGAAGGGCGGGGGAGTTAGTGTAGGTGGTTACGCCATGGACGAGCCCCACAAGGATGATGACGACAAGTTTCTGGGTCGTCGTGGCACTGCCTACGGTATGCAACTGATCATGGACGTCATGGAGACTGTAGGCGTTACTGATTGGGAGAAGATCAAGGGAGAGAAGATCATCGTCCTGTTCGACTACAGCCCTACCGGCGGCACCTGGGGTGGACAGTCTAGGGGCATTGCCAACCTTCTCGATGAGTCCAAGGTGCTGGTGCTTTCTGAGCACGCAGAGGCTTACCGTGAGGGACTTGACACCGACAAGAAGACCGACTAGAGTCGTCTCGTAAACACACACCACCAGAGGAGCATCATGGCTACGTTTCAAGTTCAGTTTGGTAATCCTGATAGTACAGACTTTACATCGGTCGTTGCAGATGCAGCAGAGGTTCATGTTAGTGGCGCGCTTGTATTCAACAAGCGTTACCCCGTTACCAGTTTTGTCCCTGATTACCCTGATTCGCCCATCGGTGCCAATGTCACTACGTACGTAAATTCACACGTCATCACCTACGCGCCGGGTACATGGACGACATACTTCAAGGAGGACTGATGTATACGTACGAGTATCTTACTGACAGGAATTTCCGTCGAGAGGTTAGGGCGGAATCAGTTAGTGTCTCCCACAATGGGGACCTAATCTTTCATGACCGATACGGCAACCCGCAGATTATTATTGCTACGGGTAAGTGGATGGCGATGGAGAAGAAGTAATGGTTCAAATTTATAGGTCCCGATGGACCCCTGGCCTTGGGCCGGGCGATGGTGAAAAGGTCGGTTTTACAGTTGGAGAGACCGTAGACGTAATTGTCGGCATTGACAAGGGCCGGGAGTTTGTGGTTGACTCTGACCGAATGAGGCACGCTGACGCCGGTACCGATTATGTCCGCGAGGGCTGGTTTGTTGACGACCCTACGAAGACCCGCTATGCTAAGTCAGAGAAGCACCTATGGTTCAAGCCCGACTGGTTTGACCACAACCGCTAGTCCGTGGTAGGATGACTGATGTTGTCCTACCCAAGCCGGTGTAGCCCAATGGCAGAGGCAGAGGATTTAAACCCCTCACAGTGCGCGTTCGAGTCGCGTCACCGGTACATGAAGACATATAGAGTATATGCTAACCATCCGATTCCAGAGAATCAGAACTTTGTTGACGTCGAAGCAGACTTTTGTGAAGTTCTTCAATCGGGAGCCCTTCACTTTTATAAAGACAGATACGTCACTGTAAGATATTTCGGACCCGCCGGGTGGTTTACCTTTGACGAGTTCACACCTAATGACAGCAACGAGCCACCTCTCTGATATAATTCATAGTAATCACACTATGGAGGATTATCATGGCAGAAACAACATTCAAGGCAGACATTTCACTTACTTCGGGTCAAATCTTTGAGACCAGAGTTACTGACAGATTTTTGAAGCGTTACAAGGACGACGACGTTACCGAAGTTGAGACAACTGACGCTAAATGGTATATCAAGACCTCTCAGATCGTAGCAATTACTGTTTACAAGAACGCTTGACACCCCCGCCGACCAGGGTTGACAGACCCGGGTATCTTCGGTAGTGTTCTTCTCAGCAGCAGGGAAAGGCCCTGCTTCACACACAAGGAGACGTAATGTCTAGCAAGACTTCTAGTTCTGACGTTGTTCGTGCTTGGGCCGTTGACAATGGCTACCCGGATATGGCTGGTAAGCGCGGGCGGATTAAGAACGAGGTTATCGAGAAGTTCAATGAGGCCAACAAGGCTGCCCCCTACGCCACCGGTGGCAAGGAGACCACTGTAAAGGTCACCGCCATGGTGGAGAACTCCAAGGGTGGCAAGACCCCTCGTACCCGTCAGGTGGTCGTCTCTGAGGTCCGTACCGCTGCTCTTGACGCTGGTGTCAAGGTGTCCCCGTCCGGTCGGCTCCCCGACTCTGTGATGGAGGCTTTCGTGGCCGGTACGCTGAGCGGGCTTGCCACGGACACTACTGTCTGATAGGCTCAGTACAACGTCCTGCGAAGAATGACGCTAAAAGTCTTCCCGCTTGCCAGACGTGGTAAGTTGATATTTGCGGGGATGGAGTAGTCCCCATTATTCCTCGGTGTCCCACGGGACTATCGTGGCTTATGGTAGAGGCGGCAAAGGGCCGGGCACCCTGGAAATCCGGGGTAGCCAGTCGAACAAAACCTCTATCCCGTTGCGGGAGAACATCGCCCATTCTCCCATCTTCACCTGAGCAAGTGCATAAACTGCTACGTCACTCCTGGGTACGAGTTATAAACTGCCTCAATGTCTTTCAACCACTACTTAAGGTTAAACATGCCTCTTATTATTCTTTTTGCCGTTGTCATTTTCTTTGTCTGTACGGCTGTCGCCGCTTTCTTTGCTGCGATCATTATGCCTTGGGCTTTCCCGGCGCTGGTCAAGGTGACCTTCTGGCAGTGGTTCTGGGTTGTTGCTCTCGTTGGTGGTATTACCAATAGTGGTCGGGTGTCTTCTTAATGAACCCCGGCGATTGGGTGTGGATCGGTAAGTCCAGCCGCAGTAAATACGAGAGTTATAACATCGATACTTACGAAGAGCGTTATGGCCGGGTGTCGCAGGTAATGGTGGAGAATGTAGCCGTATACGTGACCCCTGTTCTCACAGTTAATTTCCCCAAGCATCAGATTCGAAAGGTTTAACATGGACGCACGTATTGTTGAGGCCGGTAAACTACTTGATGTTCGACACCCCGGCTGGGCCAGTAAGATTGACACCAATAAACTTGTCATGACGGACGGAAGCCACTGTATCCTTGGTCAACTTTATGGCCGATACGTTGATTCTCCGACAGACCTTCGATACAATGACAGCGGTTCAGACTATCGTTGGGCTTTTCATTCATACGCCAAGAAAGAGCATTGGATCGAGGCCATTAAGATGCGTACCGAAGTCAAGCACCTTTCAGGTGAACTGCTGGCAATCAAGACCTTTGATGAGTTCGTCGCCTGGCGCGACAAGGTTACTGATCGTGAGATTACCGTAACTATCAAGGCTAGCGATGCACGTCTTTGGCTTGATTTTGTCCACCACCCCGCCGCCCCGGCGAAGGCTGTTCACACTGCTCTCACAGAGGCTCTAAAGCAGTGATTGCTAGCGCAATGCTACTGTCTTTCTTTGTTGCTGTCTCTGTGGTGAGTGGTATTAGTGCTCTTCTGTCTTTGTTCTGGCTTGCAGACAGGGCTATGGAAAGTGGGATGAGTTATTCCAAGAACAAGCCTATGTTCCGCCCGGTCACCACTTTTATCCTTACCACTTTTGCCTGTGTCTTCTTCGGAGTGCTGGCAGATACTCTCACTTGACCCCGCCCGTCGAGGGTGCTAGGGTTCACCCATGAAGCAAGACGCGGTGATTTTTGATGTGGACGGTACGCTAGCAAACGTCGAAGCGTACAGGTTCCATGTGCTCACCCGGCCTAAGAACTTCGATGCGTTTCATGCTGCCTCAATCGACGCACCTGCCCACGATTGGGTGCTACAGGCTATGAGAGACCATCGTAAGGCGGGCAGGGCGGGGCTGGTAGTGACTGCTAGGTCTGACGAGTGGCTATGGCACACGTTGCTGTGGCTACAGGAGAAGCGAGCAGAGCATGATGCAATCTTCATGCGAAGACGCGGGGATTTTCGCAAGGACTACGAAGTCAAGAAAGATATTCTCCGAGAAATCAGGGCATACTACAATCCTGTACTTGCCTACGACGACAACCCAAATATCCTGCGACTATGGCAGGAAGAGGGTATCCCAGCAATCGAAGTACCCGGATGGGTGGAAGAGGACTAATGGCTAAGGCACGCAAGACAACAGTAGTAGAGACCAAGACAGTTGAGGTTGACGTAGAGAAGATCGTTCTTGAACTTGACAAGGACGAGGCTCAGACACTTGCTGATATTCTAAACCGAATCGGCGGAGATTTTACCACCCGCCGTCGCCTTACGGGCAAGATGCAGGAGGCACTTTTTGACGCTGACATTCGACCCGGCGATAATGTCACTGACATTAGTCCAACTGCAAAGAGCATCTACTTCCTATGACTATTCCTAACCCCGGCGACAAGGTTCGCCCGTATGATGTACACCGAGCATTTAGTCCCGGCCTTCCTGGTCAAGTGGCGACATACAAGGATTACCGACCAGACTATCAAACGCACAAGCACCTAGTAACTGACAGTGACGGGGTTGACCGTTACTATGATCGAGTGGAGATTGATGTAATGAGTACTAGCACAGAGCCTAAGGTTGGCGATAAGGTCAAGGTTTACGGCTACTACAGTCAGGACATTGTTCCTGATGGTACGGTAGGTACCTTCCAGGGTAAGAAGAGCCCCGATGAAATGGATAACACTCTTTGGGCTGACGTTCCTTTTAATGGACAAGAGGACTTCATCGTCTCCCGCGCTTTCCCTCGTGTTGAGTTGGTCAAGACTGAGGAGACTCTTGACGAGTACAAGCAGCGGGTTCTTAGGGTGCTTGACGCAAAGCGTGACGAGCACGACTGGTGCGGTGAGTATGACGAGGTTATCGAGGAACTAGGCATTGAGCGACCGTGCCCTCTGCCCACTGGTAAGTTTGCTGTTGTTGACACCAATTCTGGCAATAAGTACGTCCGGGTTAAGAACGACGTTTGGATGTTTATTAGCGAGGGTAGTGGTCGTGCCTTTACCTTTACCAACAAGCAGGTGTCTAGTGGCTATTTCCGTACCATCTTTGAGGGGGAGAAGTGACCCGCGAGCCGGTAGACGGTGATAAGGTTCGTGTCTATGGGCACGCTTATGACGAGGTTCCCGATGGTTTCGTAGGTATTTATCGTCGTAAGTGGGTCGGCGGGTATGGAAACTACGTCGTAGACACCCCCGGTTTTAACAGTATTACCAGTAACACCGAACGTCTTTTCGATCGAGTCGAACTAGTAGAGGATGATGCAGTGAGTTTCAAGGCAGGCGATAAGGTTAACGCTTTCGAGCACGTTTATGGTGCTTTTTCTGACGAGGAGGCACAGGAGGCAACGTATGTGCGGTATGATCTTAGCCTAGATGCTAATTACCCGCATGTTGTTAGTTTGAAGGGTCGCCGCATAAGTCTTAACTTCAAGCGGGTGGAGGCTGTTGTGAAGTCGGTAGAGGATTACAAGCAGAAGGTTCTTCTTCCCGTTCTTGACCGTGAGGTTGAGGAGCGAGGGTTTGATAAGGATGAGTACGAGCGTCTGCTAAAGGTTCTCGATATCACCCGCCCGCTGCCTGATCTTCCGACCGGTAAGAACGCACTGGTAGAGTGCAAGTGGGGAAACGTTTCTCACACAATTGTCAGCCCTACTGCTCCGAGTCTGTATTGGAAGTATGTTCGTTCCGGGGCAAGTATTGATGCTGAGTCCGTCCAGAACGCTTATGTCCGTACGATTTTCGAGGGGGAGAAGTGAGTTTCAAGCACGGTGATAAGGTCAAGGGTTTCGGTCATATTTATGACTACCTTCCAGATGGGACAGTTGGTACTTATCTGAGGGGGAACCCTAACGGTCATATCCTTGAGGTTCCTAATCAGGGTACTTTTACTTTTGATCGGGTAGAGTCTCTTGACGGTCGTTCCGAACTAGATCGCTACAAGGAAGACGTTTTATTCCCGGCGCTAGAGCGTAAGAATGCCAAGTATTCTTGGTGTGGCGAGTACGATGAGTTTCTTAAGGAGATTGATCTTACCCCGCCTACCCCGGTTTTCCCCGACAACCCCAACACACTCATCGAAGTGAATTCAGACAAGTACCGGGGGCAGAAGGTTGTATGGCGTCGTTTGGCTCAATGTAATCTGTGGGTTGATGCTGATGGTAGTCGTTACACCTATCAGCAGGCGCAGCGTCAGTACGTTCGTACCATCTTCGATGGTGAAAAGTGAGTTTCTTAAAGAGACTGCTTCGTCGTCTGCGTGATTGGCACTACAATACCAGTCATAAGCCTTACCTCTGAGGGTTGACTCTCCTCCCCCGGTGCTGTAGTGTTTGCTATGGCACCGGGGGTTCCGGTGACTTCACACCTACAGAGGATGACAATGCCTTCCCGTTCTAACCGCCGTGCTCAGTCTGCTAAGGAGCGCACCGAGCGCGTGCTTGACCTGCGTCGTGGGTCTCGTACTGACCCGATTCCTTCGGGTACTGAGTATGATCGTAATGACTGGCGCCGTAAGCGCCAGTCCCGCCGCTATGACGAGGATGATTGATGATCAGCATTCCATCAGGTCTAATTCTTATCCTGGCAATGATCGCTGCTTTCGTAGTTGTTGCTTACTTCGATCTTCGTACCTGTAACCATTGTGGTAAGAAGCGAAGTGATCCGCCGGAGTGGATGGAGAAGTATCTTAATCGATGATCTACACCGAACTTGAATCCCGACCCGCTACTTTCCGTGAGCGATTCTACATGGTTGGTATGCTGTGGCGGGTAATGAATGACGTTCGTAGAGAAGGCAGACCAGTTCCCTTTGTTGCCTGGTTACTTCCTCTGCGGCACTACATCTTTCGTGTTCGACCGATGGTCACCACTGACTACATCGTAAACTATAACAAGGAGACACATGAATAAGGTTCGACTGCTAGTTGTTGCAATGCTTACTGCCGTAATGGCTTTCAGTATTGCTGTCCCTGCCAACGCTGCGGGTGGTGGCCGGTATTCTCAGAATCACCCGGACAGCCGTTACACGGTAAACTTCCGACAGAATGCACTGCCCGCCCTTTGGGGTCCGGGTGGTCTCAGCGACCCTAAGCCTGCGAAAGAGCAGTGGACGCCGCCAGGCCGTAATGCAGCAGGTCTGGCCGTTGTTTCCCGTGTTTGGTCTCCAAAGCCGGGTTACATGAAGTGCGATGGAGACAAGTACCGTAAGCCTATCTATGCAAATCAGTGGTCTCATGTTTGTCCGGGCGATCAGACAATGGTGGTGGTAGTTAAGTGAGTCATATTCGCGCAGTTCTTATTGCTCTATTGACGGCGGTTATGGCAATTGCTATGACCACCCCGGCCAGTGCTGCTACTCACGGGCGGGTGACCGTTCATAAGACCTCTCACATCAGTATTGCTATTCAACTTGGTATTGATGGTAAGTATGGCGTTCAGCAGGTTCCTATTGGGTATCAGACCCGATACAGTGGTATCAAGTACAGCATTGACGGTATGGGTTCGCTCAAGAAGAACTGCTATGTACTACAGCATCTTCGTGGTAAGACGTGGTTTGAGGAGTTGGGCCAGCCAGACGGTAAGGGTTATCGTGCTCTCCCCGGCCCCGCTACCAACAATTTACTCATCCGTGCAGTCAAGAAGCCTGCGAGTTACTGCCGATGAGTAACGTTCTCAGGTCTGTTGCGGCATCGTGCATGGTGCTGATTGGCTTCACATCTGTTGAGGCTACCTTGTTCGTCAGCACGCTTTGACACCCGCCCGGCGGGGACTTGACGGTCCCCGCCGGGTACGCTAGTATCTAGGCACAGCAACCAACCAAGGAGTGACATGAGCACATACTTATATCTTACATGTCTTGACCATGACCCGCCACTCTTGGCTCAGGACGAATCTGGTCAGCATCTTTATGACTTGCCTCGTATACGTATAGAGATTAATAACCGTGAGATTATTGTTGAGAACTACGACAACAGTGCGGTTCCTTTGTACTTTGATACGGGAACTGGTCATTTTAGCGCCAACTCAGCATTCTTCCTAAGTCAACATCGTAAGTGTAACATCGGGATTACCAGTGAGTATGGAGTATCTTATGTCTAGCAAGCGAGTTCGTATCACTGATGCATGGTCCGTGGACTACATGCGTGGTAAGGTCTACCGTGAGCGTGACCTACAGGATATGCCGTTCAGTTACACCAAGGACGGCGGGATCAAGTGGAAGACCGACGAGGTTCCTGCCTATATTCGTAAGCGCGTAGAGCGCGAAGCAAAGGACATGTTTTGATTGACGAGGCGTGGATCAATAAAGTTGAGGCCAGTATGTTTCGCACTAATCATGACTTTGGTGCAGGCATAAATACTCTCGTTATCTGGAATATGGTTCGTAAGGAAATTGGAATGCCCGAACTTACTCATCGTGATCTTTCTCAGCGTCAGGCTTACGACCGAGGTATTTCAATTGAAGAGCAACTAGCCGACGAGGCTGCGCTTGACGAAATGAGGAAGAATCGCAATGGGATTTTTTGAGCGTTCTCGCGCTCTGCGTGCAGCGCGTAGGAGAATTCGTACTGGTGATTACCCTGGTCGTAGGTGGGTGGGTGTCAATGATTGGAAGCAGGTCGTTGACCAGAACGGTTATCATCGTTGCGCCACGGGGAATGGATATGATGGATGGGACCTAAGTTGTGGTCTTGGTCCCGCCGATGGTAGGTACTGTGAACCCAATGGATATAGGGGTATGTTTAGTGCGTGATTTCGTAACGACAAATCTGGAAGACCTTCAAGCAGAGGAACACCATTTGGTTCAACGTCTTGGTGTTGTTCGTAACACACTAATGTATGCCGAAATGATGCCAGCAGATGATCTTTGGTCAGCGGACCAGAACTGTGATCATTTGACTTATTCGGCTAGTGGTGGCGGTATTAAATGTGTATTCTGCCCTGGCTGGAAGTGCTACTAACTTCGGCTTGACACCCGGCTTTGCCTCATGTAACTTGTGTCCCATGAACAAGACGCAGGCGGCAGCAGTTGCCGCACATGAGGCAGGGTACCGGGTGGATCGGCGCGGTAATCTCGTTGACCCGGATGGCAATAAAACCATCCCTCGTAAGGCATTCACCTACAACGGTCAGTCAATTACCTTTAAGACCTTCCTTGCTTA
>Ga0182196_1000004_pt1 | contig 49339 bp, 57 predicted proteins | sample G5R1MG_36_FD_128388 | JGI IMG/M metagenome (GOLD analysis project Ga0182196, IMG submission 128388) | Switchgrass phyllosphere microbial communities from Michigan, USA - G5R3_MAIN_12SEP2016_LD1 MG | ecosystem: Host-associated > Plants > Phyllosphere > Phylloplane/Leaf | place: USA: Michigan...
AGTCGCGCCCAAGACACAGGCGCCGAAATATGGCACGCTCGGCTGGGTCAAGGAAAATGATCGCTGGGCCAACTACCAGAAACGGGCCGCTTCGGCCGGAGGATTTTAACATGTCCGTCGTTGCTGAACTGCTTCGATTGATGGCCGAAGGGCATGGCAGTCAACGGGTTCAAGCCGCCAAAATACTCCTGACGGCGATGGAGAAGAAGACATGAGCAACGTCGAAGAGGCAGCGATCGACGTGCGCCCGACCGACCCCGTGGTCGAGGCCGAGACCCCGGCGAACGAGCTTGCGCTCGTCAAGCGGATCCAGACCACGATCAAGCAGGACAAGCGCCACCACGAGAAGGCGTTCAAGCGGATGCGCCGCGACATGTACGTCGCGCTCCACGGTCACACCGAGGAATACCCGGTCGGCAACTACACGGCCAACATCATCGGCCGCCACATCCAGCAGAAGACGGCGTCGCTCTACGCCAAGAATCCGAAGGCCGTCGCCCGCCGGCGTGAGACGCTCGACTTCACGGTATGGGACGAAAATCCCAAGTCGCTGGAGATGGCGATGCAGGGTCTGGAGATGGCGCGCCAGGCCGAGGCGCAGATCCCGACCGTCATCGATCCCGTGACCGGGCAGCCCGGCCCCGCGCAGTCGCCGATCCCGCCGGAGATGGAGGAGGCGTTCGCGCAGGCGCAGGCCATCGTCGCCGACTTCCAGCAGGGTTATGCGCGACGCCAGCAGATCACGAAGATCGGCAAGACGCTCGAGATCCTTTTCGCGCAGGCCATGCGCGAGCAGAAGCCCGTCGACTTCAAGACCGCGACGAAGCAGCTGGTGCGGCGCGCCTGCACGACGGGCGTCGGCTATTGCGAGCTCGGGTTCCAGCGCGAGATGGGGCCACGGCCCGAGATGACCGAGAAGCTCGCCGATGCGCGCGCCCGGCTCGACCATCTGCAGCGCCTGACGCAGGAGGCCGCGGAAGAGGAGTTCGGGCAGGACGACGCCGAGATGGCCGAGCTGGAGGCGTCGATTCGGTCGTTCCAGGAAGAGCCCGAGATCGTGCTGCGCGAGGGGCTGATCTTCGACTATCCGCAGTCGACGAAGGTGATCCCCGATCGGCTCTGCCAATCGCTCGTCGGCTTCATCGGCGCGCGTCACGTCTCGATCGAGTACCTGTTCAAGCCTGACGAGATCAAGGAGATGTTCAAGGTCGATCTGGAGAACGGCTTCAAGGGCTACAGCCCCGATGGGCAGCGGATGGACGACAGCGACGACGATTCGGCGAACCGCGTCAGCGACGTCTCCGAGGACATCGACGACACCGCCTACGCGGCGCCGCGCGCTGGCCGGATGAACAAGGCCGGGCTCGTCTGCGTCTGGAAGCACTACGACAAGCCGTCCGGCCTCGTCTACTACGTCGCCGACGGCTATCCGAAGTTCCTGCGCCCGGCGGCGGCGCCCGACGTCTTCACGGAGGACTTCTGGCCGCTCTACGCGCTGACGTTCAACGCCGTCGAGAGCGAGACGGACCTCTTCCCGCCGTCCGACGTCTCGCTGCTGATCGACCAGCAGATGGAGTACAACCGTTCGCGACAGGGCATGCGCGAGCACCGCAAAGCCGCCCGGCCGCGCTGGGCCTACGCCAACGGTTCGCTCGAGGCCACGGACATAGAACTGCTGGGAACGGCCGAGCCCTTCACGGCGACGGCGGTCAACATTCCGCAGGGCGCGGCGCTTTCCGACGTGCTACAGCCGATCCCGGTGCCGGGCGTCGATCCGAACCTCTATGAGACCAACCAGCTCTTCACCGACATCCAACTGATCGTCGGGACGCAGGAAGCCCAGCTCGGCGGCGTGGCGCAGGCGACGGCCACCGAGAGCGCCATTGCGGCGAGTTCCTCGGCGTCGTCGAGCGGGTCGAGTGTCGACGACCTCGACGCCTTCCTGACGATGATCGCGCGCTCCTCCGGGCAGATCCTGCTGCGCGAGATGAGCGAGGAGCAGGTGAAGCTCGTCGCCGGCCCCGGCGCCGTGTGGCCGCACATGACACTCGCCGACATCGCGTCGGAGGTGTTCCTCGAGGTCGAAGCCGGATCGACCGGCAAGCCGAACCAGGCGGTCGAGCTGAACGCATGGGAGCGGCTACTGCCGTTCCTGATCCAGATCCCCGGTATCGATCCGGTGTTCCTGGCGCGCGAGACGCTGCGGCGCGCCGACGACCGCTTCGATCTGAACGAGGCGATCGCCGCCGGTATGCCGTCGATCATGATGCAGAACCAGATGCAGCAGCCCGGAACGGGCGATCCCGCCACCGACCCGGCCGCGCAGGGTGGAGAGGGCGGGTCGAATGCGCCGGCCCCTCCAGGCGGCGAAGGGGGCAGCGCGCCGGCCTTCGGAAGCAACCAAGTTTAGCAGGAGAGAGTGATGCCGCAGTTCCGCAAGAAACCAGTCGTTATCAGCGCCGAGCAGTGGTTTCCCGATCGCACGCTTGTTGGCGTTCATTGGGAACAGCAGCTCGCTGACGATGGAGAATTTTTGATTCCATACGTCGTCACGGCCCACGAGCAACGAGCCTATTTGGCGCCGGGCGATTGGGTTATCCCAGAGCCTACGGCGGGTAAGTTCTACCCCTGCAAGCCCGACATCTTCGCTGCAACCTACGAGCCGGCGTGAGGTCTTGCCGACTTAACCACATTGCGGTAAATTCCCGCCCGATAGAGGAGAGATCGTGAGCGATATCCAAGACCAGGGCCTCGAAGACGAGACCTCCGAAATCCAGGACGGTGCGGGCGCATCGACAGATGCCGAATCGCCCGCAATCGCGGACTCGTCCGACGCGACCGACGGCAGCAAACCCGAAGAGAACGTCCTTTCGATCGTCCGTGATGTCACGGGCACCAAGAAGGACGAACCAGCGGCGGCCTCGTCAGCCACAGGTGAAGAAGCGGGCGACAAGCCCGGCGAAGAGGAACAGCCAGGACCGGACGACGAGAACTACTCGGACGTCCCGTTCAACAAGCACCCGCGTTTCCAGAAGCTCTTGAGCGAGCGCAATGCGTTCAAGACCGACGCCGATCGCTACCAGAACGTCCAGAACTTCCTGGACCAGCAGGGGCTCGACGCGCAGGAAACGGCGGATCTGCTGATCGCTGGCGGACTGATGAAGAGCAACCCGGTGGAAGCCTGGAAGCGCATCAAGCCGACGATCCAGAACTTGCTTGTCGCGGCAGGCGAAGCCATGCCCGACGATCTTCGGCAGCGTGTCCAGGCGGGTGAACTCACTCGCGAGGCCGCGATCGAGATCAGCCGGGCGAAGGCGGAAGCCCAGTCGTCCCAGCGTCAGATGAGCTTCGGAGAGCAGCAGGCGGCCCGCCGCCAGCAGCAGGAGCAAGTCGACGCGATCAGGACGGCCGCGAGTGGTTGGGAAGCCGATCGCCGGGTCAAGGATCCGAACTTCGAAGCCAAGTTGCCCGCGCTCCGCAAGGAGATCGTCTGGCTTCAGTCCCAAGAAGGGGTTCCCACGACGCCGCAAGGCGTGCAGGTGCAGATGAAGAAGGCATACGATGCCGTCAACGCTGCGATCCCTGCGGTGAAACCTCCCTTGGCACGTCGTCAGCCGGTCGCCCCGATCCGCGGCGGGCAGGTCGCAGGGAATGCACGTCCCGAGCCGAACTCCATCCTCGACATCATTCGAGCGAACCGGCAGACGTGAGGGTCGAAAGGGCCTAGAACATGGCTTTCACAGCCACCGAAATCACCAACATCAACAACTCTGCCCTTGAGCACTACATCGACAAGGGCAAGGTCTTCAAGCAGAACGTCGCCAACAAGCCGATGCTTGAGGCGTTCAACGCCGCGGCCGGCGGCTTTCCTGGCGGCAATCTCTTCGTGTCGGTCGGCGTCAAGGGTGTCGGGCATGCCGGTACGCTCGCCGGCTACACCCACGACGACCAAGTCGCCTATTACAACCCGACGAACTCCAACCGGGCGAAGTACCCCTGGAAGGAACACCACATCGGCATCGTGGTGACCCATACCGAGCTGAAGATCGACGGCATCAACGTCGTCGAGGACGGCGCGGATCAGGACACCCGCGAGATGAGCGGCCGTGAGGAGCACGTGCTCGCCGGTCTGCTGGAGAACAAGCTCGACGATCTCGCCGAGGACTACGCCTATTCGCTCGACCTGCTGATCCATGGCGACGGCACCGCCGACGCCAAGGCTCTCGCCGGCATCGCGTCGCTGATCCTGCCCAACCCGACGGTCGGCACGACGGGCGGCATCAATCGCGCGACGTTCCCCTACTGGCGCAACCGCGCGGCGACCGCCGCCAACGCGGCCGCCGGCGGCCAGGGCCCGATTACGTCGTCCGCCTCGAATGGCGGCGCCCTGATCGAGTTCCTGTCGAAGGAAGAGCGCTTCCGCAACCAGTTCAAGAGCGGCTCGACGAACCCGAAGTGGTTCTGCGGTTCGGACTTCCTGGAAGCCTACAAGCGCGAGTACCGTGCGAACGGCTCCTACTTCAACAACGGCCCGGCGGAGCGTCCGAACGCTTCGATGGGCGACCCTCTCGGCATGGTCTGGGATCCGACGCTCGACGCGCTCGGCCTTCAGAAGCGCGCCTACTGCATCGACATGGGCCGCAACGGTCTCCGTCTCCTCTACATGGACGGCAACCGCATGAAGAAGCACAACCCGGCCCGTCCCTACGACCGCTACGTCATGTACAACGGCATGACGATGACGGGCGTGCTGACGGCCAAGCAGCTCAACACCTCAGGCGTCTACGACATCGCGTAGGTCCGACGGCGCGGCCGGACCCCCGGCCGCGCCCTTCCATCCACGGAGAACCCATGCAGACCGCCAACCTCATCGTCGCCATCGGTAACGACCAGATGAACACCGTGCCGCTCTACGGCGTCACCGCCGCCGAGATCGCCGTCCTGCAGGCCGTCCACGGTCCGGACGCCATCCGCGACATCGAGCCGGCCGGCGAGGCAGAAGACGACGGCGCGAAGCGCACCAATCGCGCCGAGCGCGCCCGTCTCAAGGTAATCTACGGCCGCGCCGAACGGGATCTCTGCCCGATCGAGGCGCTGTACCCCGGCGCCGCGGCGCGGGTGTTCGAGACGATCGACGAGCTCGGGCTCCCCGAACAGTTTTTCAAGCCGCTCTCTCGGACGACCGCCAACGCGGCGCCGAGCGAGAAGGCGGTGAAGGCCGCGCGCGGCTCCCGGAACGCTGCGGTCCCCGCGGCATCCACCGTCGATGACGATGGCGTCAAAGACATGGCCTTCAACTGAGGCCGACGAAGGAGAAGACCATGACGAAGGACCGCAACAACGACGGCGTGATCGACGAGAAGGATAAGGTGCAGCGCAAGGCCGCCGCCCCGAAGCCGGAGAAGTACGTCGATCAGCAGCAGGGCGCGATCAACGGCGCTGCCGAGCTCGCGCCCGATCCGAGCGTCGCGCGCGCCAAGGCGCCCTACAGCGGCGCGCCGCTGGCCGGCGCTCCCGGCGGTGTCAAGTCGGGCGCCAAGCTGCTTGAGCAGGTCAAGGCCGGCATTGAGAAGGGCGAGCCCATCGTTGACGCGCCGCCGGCGACTGCTACGATCCGTGTCGAGAACGCCGACGGTTCGGCCACCGATCAGATCGTGCCGAACCCCGGCGTGACGGCGCCGGTCGCGCAGGACACGAGCAACTCCCAGGACGGCGGCGACGGCAAGCTCGCCACCGATTAAGAGGCAAGACCCATGGCCCGCGGGACCACTCTCGTCAAACTGCTGACGGACCTGCGGGCCGAGGTCAGTGCCTCGTTCAACCCCGCGCACAACGTTCAGGTGCGCGACATGCACGTCAATCTCCTGCAGCGCACGCAGGAGCGCCTTTGGGAAGACTTTGCCTGGCCGCACCTGCGCGTCGAGCGCGACATCCAGGTGCAGGCGGGGCAGCGCTTCTACGAGCCGCCCGAAGACATCGGCATCGACCAGATCGAGACCCTGCAGATCTTCGATTCGCAGGTCTGGGAGCCGGTCTGCGCGGGCATCGGCGCGCCGGAATACGCCGCTTTCAACAGCCAGCTCGACCAGCGCTCGTGGCCGCCGCGCCGCTGGCGCATCTTCGAATCCGAGCGGATCGAGCTCTGGCCGGTCCCGGATCAGAACGCCGATCTCGCGACGATGACCGGCTATCTCCGCGTCACCGGCATTCGCTTCCTGAAGCCGCTCGTCGCCGACGGCGATCGCGCTGATCTCGACGACCGGCTGCTGACGCTCTACGCCGCGGCCGAGCTCCTCGCCAAGACCGGCGCCAAGGACGCGCAATTGAAGCTCGACGGCGCTAACGCGCACTATGCCAAGCTGCGCGCCGGGTTGACGCCGCAGCGCCGCTTCCGCATGTTCGGGACCGGGCAGCACCAGGTCTCGCGCCGTCTCGTCGCGCGCTACACGCCGGTGCGTTGATGGCTACACTTTGGATTAAAGAACTTAAAGCAGGCCTAGACACTCGCCGCCTGCCGGTCACGTCGCCGGGCGGCGTGTTGATCGAAGCGGTGAATGGGCATATCAGCCGCGGCGGCGAGTTCGAGCAGCGCGCGGCGTTCGTGCCGGCCTATACGCTCCCTGCCGGCACGGTCGGTCTTGTTGCAACGCGCGATCAGTTGATCGTCTTCGGTAGCGATCCGGCGCCGTTCGGCCTGCCGCCCGAGATCACCTATCAGCGCCTGCAACACCCTGGCGGTCTACCGCTCGTGCGCGTGCTGTCGGAGGATCTTTACGCCAGCAAGGTCTACGCGGTCGGGCAGTTCTCCGACGATTCGATCTTCCATTTCTACGATGGCGTGCTGGTCCCCGATTGGTTCGACGGCAAGGCACGCGCATCGTTTCGCGTCGTTGATGGCTCCACATCGCCCGCCGTTGCCGCGACTGGCAGCTTTCAGATCACCAACGGTACGAGTTCCCCCGGCGTTAACCGCATCCCGGCAGTCGCCGTTGACGGCGTGACGATCACCGGCGGATCGGTCGATCACACCGGCAATAACAGCACGACCGCGACAGCGATTGCCGCGTCGATCAACGGTTTCACGTCGATTCCCGATTATACGGCGTCGGCATCCGGCGCGGTGGTGACGATCACGGCGGCCGTAACCGGCCCGGCGGCTAACGGCAAACTCGTCAACGCGCAGACCGCGGGCAACGTCGCGGTGCTCAATGTCCAGAACATGTCGGGCGGCGCCGATGCGATGATTGCTCAGCTGGACGCGCTAAAGGTCAATGGCGTCGACATCATCAACGGCCCGGTAGCTTGGCGCACGAGCAACACCGTGACGGCTGCCGCCATCGCCGATGCGATTGACAGCTTCGTCTCACCTCCGGATTACACCGCGGATGTGTTCGGTGACATGGTCAGCATCGTTGCCGTCGATCCTGGCACGGCGCGGAATGGTTTCGGGGTTGCCTTCTCTCTCAGCGGCGGTTTCGTGATTGAGGCACAAGGTAACTCGACGTCGCCGACGTTGACGATGCAGGGTGGTGTCGACAACGAGGGCAGTTTCGTGCCCGGCGCGTTCGTGCGCACCGTCGGATCCAAGATGTATTCGACGTCCGGTTCGAATCTGCACTTCTCCGGAATCCAGGCGCCGACGAAGTGGCAGACCGATACGGTCGGTGCCGGCTTCATTGACATGGCCTCGGAGACGTCGGGTGCCGAGAACCTGACGGCGCTGGCGCGCTACCAGAACTATGTCGCGGTGTTCGCCGAGGACGTCATCATCATCGAATACGTCGACCCCGATCCCGAGCTGAACAAGCAGGCGCAGGTGCTCGTCAACACTGGCACGCGCAGCCCTCGCTCGGTCACGCAGTTCGGCGACACCGACATTTTCTACCTGAACGAGAGCGGGCTGCGGTCACTTCGAGCGCGCGACAGCTCGAACGCCGCAGCGACCGAGGACATCGGCATCCCCGTCGACACGCTGATCTCGCTCGCCATCCAGGATCTCTCCACCGCCGAGCGTCGCCAGATCATCGGCATCATCGAGCCGCGCGACGGGCGCTTCTGGCTGTCGATCAAGGACCAGATTTTCGTCTTCAGCTACTTTCCGGGATCGGAGACAAGCGCATGGTCGATCTATCGCCCCAGCTGGCAAGGGTCCGAGTTCGAGGTCGAGAACATGGTCTCGCAGAACCGGCGTCTCTTTGTTCGCTCCGGCAATACGATCTATGCCTATGGCGGCCTCGGCGCGGCCCTTCAGTACGACGACACGCCCGCGATCGCCCGCATCCCGTATCTGAACGGGGACACGCCGACGCGGAAGAAGAACTTCACGGGCGTCGACGCGGCGCTTGAGGGTGTCTGGGAGGTCTATCTCGGAATGGACCCGAACAATCTCGATGCCCTCGACAAGGTGGCGGTGCTTGACCAGACGACGTTCGAATATGGCCGGATCGGCGCGCTCGGCAACGCGACGCATATGAGCCTGCGGATGGTGTCGAAGGGCAACGGGCCGCACAAGATCGGCTCCCTCGTGGTGCATTTCGAGAGCGCGGATGGTGAAGATTGAGTCGGCGACGGCGGCGGAGGTCTTCGCTGTCGCTTCGCGCATGCGAGACAAGGATGTGACCGAGTTCCTCGCGACGTCCCGCGCCGCGAACAAGGCCGAGCTCGTCGAGGCGCTTGTTCAGCGATTCGGCGACCGCGGCGAGGTGATGTGCGCCTACGCCGGCACGACGCCCGTCGCGATCGGCGCGTTGATCGAGCACCGGCCGAACGTCGCGTCGCTGCTCTTCTTCGCGACCGATCTCTTCCCGCTCGTCGCCTTTCCGCTGACGCGATGGATTCGGCGAGAGCTGTTCCCACGGCACAAGGCGGTCGGAATCCACCGGATCGAGTGCGTCTCCATAGATGGGCACGACGCGGCGCATAGATGGATCGACATGCTCGGTCTGAAGCATGAGGCGACGCTGCGCGGCTTCGGCAAGGGCGGCGAGACGTTTCAGCAATTCGCATGGGTGTCCGATGATGTTCGTTAGGCTCGCGCTCGAAGACGACCTGCAGGCGGTGCTGGACCTCGGCCGGGCGCACTGCGACGAGACGATGAACGGCGACGTCTTCAGCCCGGCGCGCGTCGAGGAGATCTTCCGCGCTTCCATCGCGACGGCCGACCCGACGATCTTCGTCGTCGAGGAGGAAGGGAAGGTTGTCGGGTTCCTGCTCGCCAGCATCCATCCCTATGACCACAAAGATGGATTTTTCACGATGCAGCGGGTAGTGTTCGTCCAGAAGGACAAACGGCGCACGCCCGCTGGAGCTCTTCTCATCCAGCATCTCGTCGACTGGAGCCGGAGGCTTGGAGCGGACGAGGTGTTCGGCGGGAACGGAAACGGGCATGAGTCGGATCGCGTTGCCGCGTTCCTTGAACGACAGGGGTTCGAGAAGGTCGGCTACTCGCTCGCGATCAGGTTGAAAGGATAAGGGCATGTGCGGAAAAGGCGGTGGTGACGGCGGCGCAGCCCAGGCCCGGGCGGATGAAGCGGCCCGGCAGATGCAGATCCGGCAGGGCACGGCGAAGATCAACAGCATCTTCAACGGCAGCTTCACGCCGGGCGGGCAGCAGCTCGATCTCGCGAACGCCGCCGGCGGCCGAACCTATTACACCGCCGACGGCAAGAAGTTGGACGTCGCCGCGAACGAAAACGCGCTTGATGCCTACGCCCGGCGCGCTCTGGCGGACTTCGGCGGCGACGTCAACAATGCGCAGCAGATCGCCATCACGAAGGGCAATCTTGCCGGACACAAGGTGTTCACCGAAGGCAAGGAGACGGGCGGCTTCGGCGACGAGTTCTTCGCCAAGCAGCGGCAGGGCTTCCTCGACTATGCGACGCCGCAGCTGGAGGATCAGTACGGCGACGCGCAGAAGCAGCTCACCTTCGCGCTCGACCGATCCGGCAACCTCGACAGCTCGGCGCGTGGCAGCAAGACGGCGGCGCTTCAGAAGTCCTACGACCTCAACAAGCAGCAGGTCGCCGATCAGGCGCTCTCCTACGAGAGCCAGGCGCGCAACTCGGTCGAGGACGCTCGCGCTGGTCTCATCGCGTCGCTGAACGCCGCCGGCGATGCGACGGGCGCGGCCAACTCGGCGCTCGCGCGCTCGGCGGCCCTCTCGACACCGCCGTCCTACAGTGCGCTTGGCAGCCTCTTCACAGACTTCACGTCCGGGCTCGGCGCGCAGGCGGCGGCGGAGAAGGCCGAGGCGGCGAGCAACGGCGGCTACAAGGCGCGCTACAACACAGGGCTCTTCGGCGGAACGAACAAGTCCGTCAAGGTCACACGATAGGAGCCCCAGATGTGCGATCCGTTCACTCTTGCCGGTGTCGCCCTTGCGGGCGCTTCCGCCGCCGCCAATTCCGCCGCGCAGTCGAAGGTGCAGAAGGCGCAGCGCGGCGCCATGGAGGCCGAGCGTCTTCGCCAGAGCCAGCTGCAGCAGGAGGCGAACGCCATCAACGCGCAGAGCCAGGACCGCTACAAGGACTTCGACGTCAAGCAGGAGGAGAACGCGTCGGAACTGACGGATCTCTTCCAGGCGCAGGCGACGCCGCTTGAGGCGCCGGCGGACGCCAACTCGGCGACGTTCATGCCGCAGTCCTCGTCGAACATCACGGTCGCCGAAGAGGGCAACCAGCGCGCCGACGCGCGCAAGTTCACGGATCAGCAGGGCGCCGCGCTCGGCCAGCTTCGATCGTTCGGCGACCTGCTCGGCGGGATCGGGCGCGACCAGGCGCGTGACGCCGGTCAGATCGGGCAGATCGGCGGCTTCATGCGCGGCTCGTCTTCGGTGCTGCCTTACGAACTCGAGGCCGCGCAGAGCAAGGGGTCCGGGCTCAAGTTGTTCGGCGACATTCTTGGCGGCGCCGGCGGGATCGCGACCAAGGCCGGTATCAGTGGGGGCTCCATCGGGAGCCTGTTCGGGGGACGATAATGCCCATCTACAACAACCCCGCGATCGGGCAGGCATTCGAAAACCTCGCCGGCATGTTCGCCCCGCCGTCCGGCCAGGACGCGGCGGCGTGGGCGGCCGCGAACGCCAAGAACGCTGAAGCGCAGCGTCGGGCAGAACTTTACGCCGGCGCTGCGGGGGATCCCGACCGGCAAGCGGTCATCGCCGATCTCTACGATCCGACGCAGAGCTATCACGCCGTCGGGCTGAACAACGCCGCGACCCTGCGGGGGCAGGATGTCGCCGCACAGACGTCCATCGCCAACAATGCCGCCGACAACGCTCGTGCGCGCTATGGTATCGACGTCGGCAGCGGTGACGCGCGCTACGGCGTTGATGTCGGTGCGCGCACTTCGATCGCCAATAACGCCGCCGATAATGCGCGCGCTTTGCAGGATCGGACGCTGCAGGAGCAGGGTTCGCTGGAACGCCTCTTCGCAGCGCCTATCACAGTGGCGCGCGGCGCGCGGACATTTCTGCCCGGGCAGACGGCCGCGGCGACGGGTCTGTCGCCGGTGCTCGACGGGCCAGCGGCGCCGCTGAACGAAAGCGAGACGATCGCTACGGTGCTGCAGGGCATGCGGCCCGAAGATCAGCAGCGCATCATCGAGCAGAAGTACGCCATGAGCGGCGACCAGGTGAAGGGCGACATTCTCCGCACGCTGGCGGGCTCGGGCAATCTTTCGCAGGACCAGATCAACCGGGCGGCCGGCATCTCGGATCCCGACGTCGAGAAAGTCGTCGGCGAGGACGGCAAGCCGGTCTTCGCGACGCGCACCGACGCCATCGGCAAGCAGGCGTTCGTCAACGAAGGCGCGCAGGCCGCGCCGCAGCTGCGGAACTACCAGACGTCGGATGGCCGGAACGGCAACGCGGTCTACGACAACGGTCGCGGGACGTGGGTCGACACGACAACGAAAGTGCCGCTGCCTGAAGGCTCGACGCTCTACACGGGCGAGCTTAGCGGCGGTGGAGCTGAAACGGGCTTCGGCCCGCAGAAGCCGAACCTCGTCGCGGCGACGAACCTCGAGGCCTCGCTCGACTCCGCCCAGCAGCTCTCCGGCAACCTGCGCGGTATCCTTGCGCAGAACGCCAACGTCGCCGGTATCCCAGGCCGCGTGAAGGGCATCGCGCAGAGCCTGGCGTCCAGCGCCAATCAGGTGCTCGGCGCCTACGGGCCCGAGCTGCCGATTTCCGCCGATACGCTGGAGCAGATCAAGGCTGCGGCAGCCCGGGCAACGCCGCCCGGCTCGCCGAACTACGACGCCAACATCGTGCGGCTGCAGTCCGGCCTCTACGATCTCGCCTACATGCGCGCGCAGATCAACAACCCGACCGGCGAGGTCTCGCGCCAGGCGTTCGATCGCGCCATGGAGTCGCTCGGCCAGTCCGTGCTGTCGTCGCAGGAAGATCTCTCGACGGCGCTCGACGCTTTCGAGAAGGACACGATCGCGATCGGCCGGACGAAGGTGCAGAGCCTGCGCGGGCAGCGCGAGGGTAGCGACACCGTCGGCCGGTCGCAGGTGACGCGCGACCCCGCAGCCGATACGGTGGCGCCAGCGAGCGGCGCGCCGAAGCGGATGCGCTGGAACCCGGCTACGGAGTCCTTTGAATGATCGAGATCGAAGGCCCCGACGGCGTCGTCTACGAGTTCCCCGAAGGAACACCGCAGGACGTCATGGCGAACGCCATGCGCAAGCAATACGCCGCATCGGCGCCGGCCGTGCCCGTCAACACGACGCCGATGCAGGACGGCGTCCCCGTGGGCGGTGTCGGTTCCGTCGCGCCGACGGCAACGCCGGTGGCGGGCGCCGCGCCTCAAACGCTCGGTTCCTACGCGACTGACACCGCGAACATCGGCATCGAAGGCGCGCGCAAGGGCATGTCCGGCATTCTCGGCGCGCCGGTCGATCTCGTGAACGCCGCGCCGATGGTCGCGAACCTGATCCCGGGCGTCGATGGCGTCGGCCCGATCTCGCAGAGCCCCGTCATGGGTTCCGAGTTCATCGACACCGTCATGTCCGGCTTCGGGGCGATCCCCGACGCGCCGAAGCCGCAGGACCCGCTGCAAAATATCGTCGGCCGCGTCGGTCAGGAGATCGGCGCGACGATCCCGATCGTCGGCGCGGGCGGTATGATGGCGGCGCGCGGCGTCGATGCCGTGCGCCAGATGAACCCGATCGCCCGCACGATCGCCGAGCCGATGGCCGTTGCGCCGGCGCAGGCCGCCGGGCGCGAGGCGACTTACGCCGTGGCGTCGGGCGCCGGCGCCGGGCTCTCGAACGAGATGGCTGGAAACCCACAGCAGGGCGACAACTTCTGGTCCGACATGATCGGCTCCATCATGGGCACGGCGGCGACCGCCACGGCTGGCGGCGCGCTCGGCGCGGCCGGCAATGCGCTCGCCGGCGCGACCGGCAACGCGAAGTTCGTCAGCGACGTGGCCGGCGAGGACGTCGCCTTGCGGCTGGCGGCCGCCTCCTCCGATCTCGCGAGCCAGTTCGAGCGCACCGGCCGCCCGGTCGATGCGCGCGGCCTCGCCGCCCAGCTGCGCCGGCCGTCCGCCGTCGAGCAGGCGGTGCCGGGCTACCAGGCCAATATCGGCGACCGCTCGGGCGACGCCGGGCTCTCGACCTTCGCCTTCAACCAGGACGGCATCGCCCCCGGCGCCGCTAACGCGCGACGCGCCGGCAACCAGCGCGCCGTCGACACGCGGATCGAAGGGCTCGACCCCGGCGGCGATCCCGCGCGCTTCCGCGCCGCGCTCGAGGCGTCACGCGATCAGCGCGTCGCCGAGATCTCGTCGGGCGTCGACGTGGCGCGCATCGCCTTCGATGACATGGCGCAGGATCTGCTGCCGACGATGCCGGACGCGACGGCCCGCGGCTCGTCGCTGCGCGGCGCGCTCGCCGATCCCTACGCCGCCGCGCAGGCGCAGGTTCGCGAGGCCTACGCGCCGATCAACGACGCGACGGTCCCGGTTGACGTGGCGCCGCTCGCCGAGACGTTCGCCGCGCGCACCGAGGCGCTGCCGACGAACGACCGCCAGCGCTTCCTGCCGGCGGAGGCTGGTGTGCCGCGCCAGCTCGTCGAGCCTGCCGTGCCGCCGAGCGAAAGCGCCATTCTTGGCCCCGACGGCCGCCCGCTCATCCGCCCGGGCACCCCGGCAACGGGCGTCGTGCCGCTGAACGAGGTGACGTCGCTGCGCAGCGGTCTGACGGACGACGTGCGCGCCGCGCGCGCCGCGCCGGGGCAGGCCAACAAGGCGCGCGTCGCCGACGACTACCGCCGCGACGTCGATCAGTTCATCGGCGACAACGTGCCCGAAGAGTTGCAGCAGGCGCTGGGCAACGCCCGGAACACCCGCCGCGACGTCGCCGATCGCTTCGAGCGCCCCGGCACCGGCGTCGCCGCCGCGCTGCAGACGCGCGAAGGCGGCGGCTATGCGCTCGACGACAGCGCCGTGCCCGGCCGTCTCATCCCCGGCAGCGATCAGGGCAACCTGACGGACTACCGCGCGATGATGCGCGAGGCCGGGACGGACCCGCGTGCACGCACGGCCGTCACCGACGAGATCCTGTCGCGCGTGCAGCGCGGCGGCCTGATCGAACGGCCGGAGAACCTGCAGCGGTTCATGGAATCGAACAACGTTGTGCTCTCCGACTTCCCGGAGCTGCGTACGCGGCTCAAGGACGCCGGCGCGTCGCGCGCCACGCTGCGTGCGCTGGAGCGCGTCGGCGGCGAGGTCACGCGCGACCTGACGACGCCGGGGCGCTCGGCGACTGCCAGCTACCTGAAGTTCGGCGACGAGGCCTCGCGCGACGCGATCCGCAATCTGACGAGCGGCCCTCGCCCGGCCGAGGCGACGCGCGAACTCCTCGAGCAGGCCGGCGGCTCGGTCGAGGCGCGGCAGAACCTGCGCGGCGCCTTCTGGGAAACCGTGCGCGACAAGAAGAAAATCGCCGCAGGCGCGGATGGCGAACGTCGTTGGAGCTTCCGCGAGCTCGGCGAGATCTTCCGCGATCCGAAGACGAATGCCGTCGCCGACGAGCTGTGGGCCGATCGCCCGGAAGATCTCGCTGACATCCGCGAGGTCTTCGATTCGCTCGCGACCGCCGAGGGCAGCCAGCGCATGCGCGCGGCGGGCTCGTCCGGCACCGGGCAGATTCTGAAGGGCGGCAGCGATCCGTCGCTGACGGCGACGCGCATCGCTTCCGACATGCGCTCGGTCAACCGCGGGCAGCTGTCGCCGACGGTCGCCGGTATCGGCCTCCTGTCGACGTGGCTGCGCAACCGCTCGCGCCAAGTCCAGAGCCGGGCCATCGACACGATCGCCTCGGCGGCCGTGAACAACCCGGATCTCGCCGCCGATCTTCTGGAGAAGTTCAACCCGGCCGACTTCGCCGCCAAGCGCCGGATGCTGACGCAGAAGTACGGCGTGCGCGTCACGCAACTCGTCAACCTTCTCGACGAGGCGTATAACGAGGACGAGACGAACGACGCGGTGATGGAGCCGAACTGATGGCCGAATACGTTCGATATGCGAACCAGGGCGCCACCCGAAATCTGCCGCTGGACCCGCGTCTGGTCAACGCCTTCTCGTTCCTGCCGGAGCTCGGGCTCGCGATGGAGGTGTTCTCCGGCGGGCAGCCGGCGAAGGGCAGCGGCGGTGCGCGCGTCGGCTCGGTGCGCCACGATCACGGCGGCGCGGCGGATGTCTACTTCCACCAAGGCAACCGGCGGCTCAACTGGGCGCAGCAGGCCGACATCCCGATCTTCCAAGACATCGTGAAGCGCGCGGCCGCAGCTGGCGTCACCGGCTTCGGCGCGGGCCCAGGCTACATGCGCGAAGGCTCGATGCATGTCGGCTTCGGCTCGCCGGGCGTCTGGGGTGCCGGCGGGCGCGGGGCAACGGCGCCGGAGTGGCTGCGCGCGGCCTATGGCGGCGGGGCCAAGTCCGCGCCGACCCAGACGGCCGCAACGTCGTCGCGCGCCCTTTCGCCCGAGCCGATAACGCAGCAGCCCGGCATCCAGCCCGGGACCGCTGCGCCGGCGGTGTTCGGCGACATCGTGGCTCCGACGCCCGTGCAGACGGTGCCGGTCGGGCCGGACTTTGGCTCGTTCCTGGCATCGCTCCAGCAACGCAAGGCCGCAGAAGCCGAGGCGCAGGCCGCCGATCAGACGCGGAAGGCCGCGCTGTTCGGGGACAGCCTGTTCGGCATATACGGGTAAAACAAAGCACAAAGGACAAAGATATGCCCCGTTGGATCAAAGGTATCCAGACTCACTACATGGGCGCCTTCACGGTCGCCAATCTCCCGACCGTGGGCGTCAACCCGGGCGACACGGCCTACGCGACGAATGGCCGTGCCGCGGCCCAAGGCGCGGGCGCCGGCACGGGCGTTCAGGTGTTCCGCAACAACACGCCGGCATGGATCGCCGTCGATAGCGGCGCGGTCGTCACGGCGTAGGGACAACTTGTCCCAAATGCGTTGACTTGGGACAAGTTGTCCCATAATCATGGCGGATCACCACACGGAGATCCGCCATGGAAACTGTCGTTCACATCTTGCTGGGTTCAGTCATCGGAACAGCAATCGGACTGGCGATCCTGTTCGGCATCGTCATTCCCATTCTGAAGCGCCTCGGCTTCGGCCTCTGAGACGCGGTCGTGTTCGACACGCAGCGCTTCCTCAACGATCAGATTGGCGAACCCACGAAGATGGAGCCCCTGTTCCGTGCCTACGGAATGGAGGCGCCGCGTTTCGAAGCCGTGCGCAAATGGTATCAGCGCGGTTCGATCCCGGCGGACTGGTTCGTGCTGATCCTCTGCGTTATCGAGCTCGACAAGGGCGAACCCGTCCGGCTGGCGCCCTATGTCAGCTGACGTGATCGAGATCGTGCTGCTCGGCGCGCCGCGGGCGAAGGGTCGCCCTCGCATGGCGGCCGGCGGGACGCACGCCTACACCGACGTCAAGACCCGATCCTACGAAGCGGCGCTGCGCTATGCAGCGATCGAAGTGATGGGCGACCGCCCGCCGCTCGAAGGCCCGCTCGAACTCGAGATGACGGTGAAGGTACCGATCCCGAAGTCTTGGCCGAAGAAGCGTCAAGCTGACGCGCTGGCTGGCCGGATCCGCCCGACGTCGAAGCCCGATTGGGACAACTTCGGAAAGGTGATCGATTCGGCCAATCTCGTGGTCTGGGTCGACGACGGGCAGATCGTCGATGGCCGCGTCCGCAAGTTCTACAGCGACAAGCCAGGCATGTTCATCAAGGTCTGGCCCCTCACCACCACGAACGAAGGAGCATTCGGATGAAAATTGGCGACATCATAAAGCATCGCAGCAAAAACCTCGCGGGCATCGTTCACGGGTTCAGGGACCCGGATTACGTGCTCTTACTAACAGTCGACGGGCTGCATTGCGGCATCAAAGAGTTTTTCGAAGTTGTGCATTTCCAATCAACGCCATGGCCCGACCAGGAAAAGTCCACCGAAGGGCGCAAGGACGACATCGGCAAGGATCCGTGGCGTCTGTTCCCGTGGGATGCCGCCCGGGCGATCGTCAAGGTGCTGGCGTTCGGCGCCGGCAAGTACAGCGAACGCAACTGGGAAAAGGGCATGGACTGGTCGCGCCCGTTCGATGCCTGCATCCGGCATATGACGGCGTGGTGGGAGGGCGAGAAGGCCGATCCCGAGACAGGCATGTCGCATCTCTGGCACGCTGGCTGCTGCGTCATGTTCCTGATCGCCTACGAGTTACGCGGCATCGGGCGCGACGATCGCCCCGGCAGCGAAAAAGACGCTTGACACCCACCGCGGGCTCGTCAATATAGCGACACACAAGCGCATACATTGACTGATCGAACTGGAGGGCCGGAGCGCCATGAACATCACGAGACAAATTCACGTCAAGACTGTCTACGTCGGCTTTAACGGCCGCGAGTTTGAGACGAAAGAATTGGCCCGCCTCTCGTTCGTCCGAGAGGATTTGGGTAAGATCCTGATGGGCGACCAAGTGCATTACGAGTTTGAAAGCGGCACGGCGGCAGACGCGCTTATTGCCAACGCTGACCTCGTCATTGAACTGCTAAACGCTGCTCGCGGAAAATGATTCCGCTGCCCACCCAGATCACGGGCGCCCGGTTCCTCGCAGAGCGCAAGCACGCCCTGCTGGCGGACGCTCCGCGCGTCGGCAAGACCGGAACGGCGATCATCGCCTCCGACATCGTTCTGGCCGACACGATCCTCATCGTCACGACGGCCTCGGGCCGCGGCGTCTGGCGAAAGGGCATGGCGGACTGGTCCGCCATGGGTCGCACGGTCGAGATCATGACGCCGGCGAACGCTTCCAAGGTCACGGCCGACGTCGTGATCGTCGGGTGGCCGTCGATCTCCGACCCGAAGGTCCGCTCGGCGCTGCTGCGGCGCAAGTGGGCGCTGCTGATCTCCGACGAAGATCATGCGGCGAAGAACTTCGAAGCCAAGCGGACACAGAGCCTCTACGGCACGCTCTACGAGAACGGCTCAAGACTGCTGACGAGCTACGCATTGATCTCGCGTGCCGAGCGAGTCTGGTGCCTCACCGGCACGCCGATCCCGCACTCGCCGGCCGACATGTTCCCGAGGTTGCGCGCCCTGGCGCCGGAACGTCTCTACGCCAACGCCGAGCGCGGCTGGCCGAACGTCATCGGCGCCGACGATTTCCTTCACCGCTACTGCGTCGTGCGGATGAAGAAGATCAGCCAGTTCAACCATATTCCGGTTATCGTCTCCGGCCAGAACGAGGCCGAGCTGCGCGACCGGATCGAAGGCTTCTACCTGTTGCGGACCCAGGCCGACGTCGGCATCCGGCCGCCCGTCTACGAGACGCTGCCTCTCGTCGTGTCCGACAAGATGCGCCGCGAAGCGGACGGCGCGCTCGACCGGACGTCGGTGCTCGACGCCGCATCGAAGGGCGACACCCGTGCGCTTGAAATGCATCTCGGGCCGCTGCGCCGGCTGACGGGCGAGATCAAGGCCCACGCCGTCGCCGAGGCCGTGCGCGACGAGTTCGACGGCGGGCTCGACAAGATCGTGCTGATGTACTGGCACAAGGACGTCGGCGCGATCCTCAAGGAAGCCCTCGCCAAGTTCGGCGTCGTCGGGATCGACGGCTCGACGCCGCCAAGCAAGCGCGACGAGGCGGTCGCCCGGTTCAACGATCCGAAGGGGCCGCGCGTGTTCCTCGGGCAGATCGTGGCGGCCGGCGAGGCGATCGATCTCAGCGCCGCAGCAGATCTGATCTTCGTTGAGACCAGCTTTACACCAAAAGACCAGGCTCAAGCGGCCTTGCGCATCACGAATCACACCCAAACCCGGCAAGCCAGAGTCCGGGTCGCGACCCTCCAAGGGTCGATCGACGAGGCGATGCAAGCGCGCCTCATAACACTGTGGACAACCATCAGAAAGGTCCTCACCACATGAGCCTGAAAATCGAGATCACCGCCCATCCCGACTTCGGGGATCTACGGGAGCAGATCGAAGTGTCGATGCGCGCTCTGGGCTTCACCCGGGAAGTCGGCGTAACATCTTATGCCGTCACAGCGTCAGACATTATCGACATGGCGAAAGAGTACAAAGACGCCATGCCGAAGCCCTACGAAGAGACCGGCATCGACGAGGCCATCGACACCCAGGACGCGGGCGACTACCAGCCCGGCGACGAGGTGCAGGTCGAGCCCGAAGAGACGCAGCGGGCGAACAATCCGCCCGCCCGCGAGCGCGGCAAGCCGTCGCCGGGCAAGCGGAAGCGCACCGCTGCCGAGGTCGCCGAGGACGAGCGCTACGAACATCAGCTGAAGGAAGCGCAAGACCGGCAGGCGCGTGACGAAGTCGCCGCCATCTCGACCGGCGACGAGCGCGTCGGGCCCGAAGACGACGCCGCGGTCGCGGAGGCGGATGCCGCCGACGAGGCGGCCGAGGCCGAAGCGACGTCGAAGGGTGAGCTGACGCTCGACGACCTGCGCGCCGCAATGGGCCGCTACCAGAAGAAGTTCGGAATGGCGGCGGCGACCACCGACATTCCGGCACTGCTGGGCTGCGCGCCGGCCCAGGTGCCCGCCGACCAGATCGGCGCCGCGATCGCCAAGATCGACGAGGTGATGGGCCGCGAGGTCGAGAAGGCCGCCGAGCCTGTCGCGTCGAAGGACGATGTCGTCAAGGCGATGCTCGCCTATGTCGCCTTCGCTGACGGCGACACGGCCGATCCGACCGACGCGACGACGATGCCCAAGGCCAACGAGGACTTCGGCAAACTGTTCACGATGGTCTTCGGTTCGGGCATCACGAAGCTGTCGCATATCCCGGCGACGCCCGAGGCATGGGGCAAGACGCTCGCCGGCATCCAAGAGATGCGGATGAAGGATCCGTTCGGGCGGAGGGCAAAGTGATGGTCGTCGGCTGGCCTCAGGGCATCTATCTCGCGCTCGTCGCAATGAGCATCGGCGTCTCTCTAGCTCGTTTCGGGCAGAGCAAGCAGGGCACTTACGGATGGACCGAAATGCTCGTTTCACCGGCCATCGCGCTGGGACTGCTCTATTGGGGCGGGTTTTTCGGTGGCTGACCACTCCGCCCGCGCGCACGCGCATTGGTCCGCCTCGGCGACCGCTCGCAACTGGCATTGCCCAGGCGCTCTCACTCTCGGCGCTGACGCCCCCCGCTCGTCTTCGGTCTACGCCGACACCGGGACCGCCGTTCACGAGGTGTCGGAGCGGTGCTTGCGAAACGGCGAGCATGCGTCCGCTTATCTCGGCACGACGCAGCGGGTCGGCAATCGCGACATCCTATTCGATCAGGACTGTGTGGATTCGGCGCAGACCTACGTCAACTACTGCAGCATCCGCATCGTCGAGGCGGAGCGGCAGGGCGGCGCTTGGTGGCTGGAGGAGCGCTTCGATCTGGCGCCGATCCATCCGCCCTTCGAAGCCGGCGGGACGGGCGACATGGTCGCCTACTTCCCGGCCGATCGGCTGCTCGAGATCATCGATCTCAAGAACGGCCGCGGCGTCGTCGAGGTCAACGGCAACAAGCAGCTTCGGACCTATGGGCTTGGTGCGTTGCTGACGCACCCGACGCTCGACGTCGACCAAGTGCGCGTCACGATCGTTCAGCCGCGTGTCCATCACGCGGACGGGCGGACACGCTCCGAGACCTTCACGGTCGGCGAGCTCGTCGAATGGACGGTCGATCTCCTCGCCGCCATGAAGCGATCGGCGCAGGCGGCGGCAGAGTTCGGCGCCGAAGACTGGGCCGAGAAGTGGCTCGCGCCGGGCAACTGCACCTTCTGCCCGGCGGAAGGCTTCTGCCCGGCGCTGAAGTCGAAGGCGTTGGCCGTCGCCGACGTATGGTTCGAAGACTCGGCGCCGCGCCCACGCTACGACCCGACGCAGATGAGCCCGGAAGAGCTGGCGAAGACGCTAGACCTTCTGGATCAGCTGGAGAGCTGGATCAAGGCGGTTCGGTCCTACGCCCACACGAAGGCGGAGGGTGGCACCGAGATCCCCGGCTACCAGCTTGTCGCCAAGCAGGCGCGCGATCGGAAGTGGGAAGGCGATCCGCTCTACAAGCTTCGCGAACTCGGTCTGTCCGACGACGACATATTCACTGCGCCGGAGCTGAAAAGCGTGGCGCAGATCGAGAAAGCCCTCGGTTCCAAACGGAAGAAGGAAATCGAGGGCCTTTGGCACAAACCGGAGCTCACGGGGACGAATCTCGTGTCGGTCGCCAAGACGACCCGGCCCGCCGTGCAGAGCACAGCGGATCGGTATTTTGAACCTGAAACGGAGAGCTGAAAATGGCTGCCAAGAAGATGTTCCGCACCGAGGACATGAAGACGCCGATCGCGCGTCTCTCCTACGCCCAGACGTTGTTCAAGCCACGCGCGGCGAAGAACAGCACCGTCGAGAAGTACGGCTGCACGTTGATCTTCCCGAACAAGGACCGGGCCGCGCTGGAGGAGATGGTCCGCAAGTGCATCGTCGGCGAGTGGGGCGACAAGGGCCTCGACATGGCGTCGAAGGGCCTGATCAAATCCCCGCTGCTCGCCGGTGACGGCAAGGAAGCTCGGTCGAAGGAGACGGGCGAACTGCATCCGGGCATGGGCTCCGACGTGTTTTTCATCCGCACGCAGTCGATCTACGAGCCGGCCGTACGCTATCGTTCCGCCAACATCCCGGCGACGCCGGAGGAGGTCTACAGCGGCTGCTTCGGGTTCGGCGTTGTGAACGTGTTCGCTTGGTACAACCAGGAAAACGGCAACGGCGTGTCGTTCGGGATCCAGTACTTCCAGAAGACGGCCGACGGCGAGAAGATCGGCGGTGGAGGCGGCGTCGATACGTCGAAGTGGCACGAGACGGTCGAGAGCAGCGACGCGCCGGCCGAGACGAAGGGCGGCGCCGGGGCCGGCGGGCTGTTCGGCTGACGACAAGCGCGGCGGCCTCCGGGCCGCCGTTCCTTCTCACCACGGAGAACGACATGGAGCGGTACTATTGGGAGCGCATGAACGCTGGATTGAATCCCTGCGTGATCTTTGATCGCACGAAGGAATCGGCATGGCGGCAGCACTTGGCAGTCGCTCGAACGGATTACGAAGCGGCCGATATCTGCAATGCTCTGAACCTGCAACTTGCCGCCAAGAAGGCGGCGGAGAAAGGTGACGGCGATGCTCTACACCCCTGACATGATCGCGCGGCGCATCGTCCGCGTCATCCAGCCCCTCGTCGCGCCGGTCACGGCCGGCGGGGAGGCGAAGCTGATCCGCAAGCGCATGCGTGACGCCATCGTGCCGGTGCTGCGCGAGATCGGGATCGATAACGACGCGACGGTCGCCGAGGCCGACGCGCGCACCGTCTCGGCGGAGACGACGATGGCGCAGATGCAGGCGTCCGAGCGGGCCGACGCCGATCGCCGCGTCGAGGCCCAGAAGACGCAGGACGCCGCCAACTGCCGGGCGCTGCGCCAGGCCGACGCGACGTCCGCCGACATGGCGAAGACGGCAGCGGTCGCCGCCGCGCGCCAGGAGGAGAAGGACGCCTGCGCATCGCTGCGCCAGTCCGATGCGACCGCGGCGACGAAGGCACGCAACGACGCTGTGGCTGCGGCGCGCTCGGACGAGCAGCAGAAGTGCGCCACGTTGCGTGCCCAGGACGCCGCGGCGGCCGGCGCGGCGCAGACGAGCGCGGTGAACGCCGCCAAGGCCGCAGAGCAGCAGAAGTGCGCAACGCTGCGCGCCCAGGATGCGGCGGCCGCTGCAACCGCGCAGACGAACGCTGTCGCCGCGGCTCGAGCCGAGGAGAAGGCGGCGGCCGCGACGGCCCAAGCCAACGCCGTGGCCGCCGCGCGCACCGACGAGCAGCAGAAGTGCGCAACGTTGCGGGCGTCCGACGCTGCGGCCGCCGAGACGAAGCGGCTGGCGGATGTCGCCGCGGCCCGCAAGTCCGAGCGCACGATCATTCTCGGCGAGATCAACGCCGCGCCCGTCACCGGCATCACGATCGGCCTGACGCTGTTCGCTGCGTCGATGCGCGAGCAGATCCGCACCTACGTCTCGAAGGGGCCTTACTGATGCCCGTATCCAATCAGTCGTTCAATTGCTGGACCGTGCCGCAGATCGCCTACGCCGGGGCTCTGTGGCGGCAGAACTTGTCGGCCGAGCGCATCGCCGACGCTCTGGCCGATCGGTTCGAGATCATCGTGTCGAAGAACTCGGTTCTCAGCATCGCGCGCAAGAACCGCGACCTGATGCCGATCAAGAGCGGCGAAGCACGCCGGGCCGCGATCGCCGCCGGGCGCCAGCACTATGAGAGGACGGGACGATGATGGACTGGCCGACATACCTGATGGGCGCCGCTCTAGTCGAGCACGGACCTTTTATATTTAGAGGTGCGGCATGAGCCGGAGTCGCCCTTACACCAACCCCGAAATTCGTCGCATCGCGGAACAGTGGCGATCCGGGGCGTCAATAACTCTGATCGCCTGCGACCACAACAGAACGGCTACGGGCATCAAGATGCTGGCGCAACATAATCGGGATCTCTTCCCGCCACGACCGGGTGGCGCCCCTCGGCGAATCAACTACGAAAGAGCCGCGAAAATGCAAGCGGAAGGGTTCTCCTTTTCGGAGATAGCAAGACGGTTCGGAGTCACAGACGTCGCCGTTCGCTACGCCTTGAACGCGAGTGTCAGACGAAACCGACCGAGGCAATCTAACAGAGGAGCGGCGATGTGATGGACTGGCCGACATACCTGATGGGCGCCGCGCGCCACGCCACGTTGAAGTCGAAGGACACGACGCAGGTCGGCGCTGTCCTCGTCACGCCCGAGAACGCGGTTATCCTGACGGCCTACAACGGGCCGCCGAGAGGCGTCATCGACAGCCCGGAGCGTCGCGAGCGCCCGGCGAAGTACCTCTTCGCCAGCCACGCTGAAGCGAACCTGATCGCCTTCGCGGCACGGGAGGGCATCCGCACGAAGGGCTGCACCGTCTACGTGACGCACTTCCCGTGCTCGAGCTGCGCGCGGACGCTGATCCAGGCAGGGATCGCCTGCGTCAGGGCGGGCGACGGAACGACATCGATGCCGCCGGAAGAGTTCGACGCGGCGCGCGCCATGTTTGCGGAAGCGGGCGTTCGATGGGCATGAAGGTCTCCGTCGATTTCGAGACGCGCAGCCCTGTCGACCTCAAGACACATGGCGCCTTCGTCTATTTCGAGCACCCGCAGACAACCGTGCTGATGGCCGCCTACCGGATCGACGATCAGCCGATCCGCATCTGGACCTACGACCAGCCGCGGCCGGAAGATCTCTGCGCCGCGATCGCCGCCGGGGCGACGATCCACGCCTGGAATGCTCAGTTCGAAACGCTCGGCTTCATGTTGCTGGCCGACCGGCAGGGCTGGCCGCGGCCGCGCTATGACCAATTCGTCGATACGGCGGCCGCAGCCGCCGCGATGGCGCTTCCCCGCAAGCTCGGCGACGCGGCGGCCGCGTTGGATCTCGACGTTCAGAAGGACAAGGAAGGGCAGCGGCTGATCCGCAAGTTCTCCATCCCTCGCCGCGCGCGCAAGGACGAGACGCCCGGCCTCCACTGGAACGAGCCGGCCGATCATCCCGCCGACTTCGAGCTCTTCAAGTCGTACTGCATCCGCGACGTCGAGACGGAAGAGGCCGCCGCCAAGCGTCTCGTGCCGCTCTCCGATGCCGAACAGCACCTGTGGTTGCTTGACCAGGAGATCAACCGGCGCGGGATCCGCATCGACCGCACATCGGCGCGCGCGGCGATCGCGCTCGCCGACAAGTCGAAGCGCCTGCTCGACCGCGAGATGCGGCTCGTTACCGGGGGCTTCGTCGGGAAATGCTCGGAGCCGGGCAAGCTCGTCGAGTGGGTGCAGGCGCAGGGCGTCACGATGAACACGGCGCAGAAAGCGGAGATCACCGACCTGCTCGACCGCAAGGATCTGCCGCCGGCCGTGCATCGCGCCGTCGAGCTGAGGCAGGAGGCGGCGAAGACGTCCGTGTCGAAGCTGCAGGCGATGCTGAACCGCGCCAGCGATGACGGCCGCGTGCGTGGCTCCTTCATGTACCATGCGGCCTCCACCGGCCGGTGGCAGTCATCGGGCGTGAACTTCGCCAACATGCCGCGGCCGCGGCGGTGCTTCGATAGCGCCAAGGTGCGCCTTGGGCCGCTCTTCGACGCCTTCCGCGCGGAAGACCCGGAGTGGCTGAAGACGCTCTACGGCGACGAGCTCGGCCGCCCGCTGCACCTCGTATCCGACGCGATCCGTGGCTTCATCTGGTCGGCGCCCGGCCACGACCTTGTCCAGGCGGACTACAGCGGCATCGAAGGTGCCGTCGCGGCCTGGCTGGCGCGCGAGCGGTGGAAGGTCGAGGCACTGCACGAGATCCTGCTTGATCCGTCGCTGCCCGACATGTACCGGCGCACGGCGGCCGGCATCATGAACATGTCGACCGACGTCATCGACAAGAAGCATCCGCTGCGCCAGTCCGTCGGTAAGACGTCGGAACTGGCGCTAGGTTTCGCCGGCGGCGTCTCGGCCTTCTACACGATGGCGAAGAACTACGGCGTCGATCTCGACCCACTTTACGCGCCGGTGTGGGCGGCGGCCGACGAGGAACGCCGTGCCAAGGCGATGAAGCGCTGGGAGAAATGCGTGAAGTCCGGCGACAGCCGATCCGACGTCCTGTCGCGGGAAGCCTGGATCGCCTGCGAGATCATCAAACATGGCTGGCGCGAGACGAACCCGATGATCGCGGCCGGCTGGAAGGCCTGCGAGAACGCGATCCGCGAGGCCATCCAGAACCCCGAGCGCGTCGTCGAAGCGCTGCGCTGCGCCTACGTGGTCAAGATGGGGTTCCTGTGGTGCCGGCTGCCGTCGGGCCGCTGCCTCGCCTACGGGTCGCCGAAGCTGAAAGATCAAGTCTGGGCGCGCAGGCTGCTCGAAGACGGCAGCTGGGGCGAATCCGAGACGATGGACCGCGACGTGGCCGAACGCCTGTCGGTGAAGGGCCTCGTCAAGATCGAAGGCGAGACGTCGCCCAAGGCGACCGTGCTCGGCGTCAACAGCGCCACGAAGAAGTGGGAACGCTTCGCGCTCTATGGCGGGCTGGCGTTCCAGAACATGGTTCAGGCGATCGCCCGGGATCTGCTGACGAACGGCATGCTGCGCGCCGAGGCGAAGGGCTACCCCGTCATCGCACACGTCTACGACGAGATGATCACGGAGGTCCCGTCGGGGTTCGGCGATCTCGCCGACTTCGAGCGCGAGATCTGCATTCTGCCGGAATGGGCGAAGGGGCATGGCGACGATCTCGACATGCCCCTCTCGGCGGGCGGCTGGCGCGGCAAGCGCTACCGCAAGGACTAGACGAAGGTCGGATAGGTCCACTTCGAGCCATCGTAGATCGCCGGGCGCCCGCCCATGTCGGTGACGCATTCGGCGCGCACGCCCGCCCACGCCCAGGCGATCGACGCGAGGTCGGCGGCGGTCAGCGATCCCCGGATGACGATGTCGGCCGTCGCCGCGCCCTCGCGCACCACCTTCCGGCGCTTCACGACGAACTCCTCGGGCAGCTCGATAGCGACCGCCTGACAGGCCGTGGTCAGCAGCAGGTCGTGGTTGAGGGCGATGAACGGGATATGCCCGCGCACCCATTTGTCGACCACGGCGCCATACTGGATGAACGACAGGTCGGTGCCGGCCTCGGCGTTCTTCAGGCCGGTCACCTCGCGCATGTGGATCGAGACCGGACCGACCCGCTTGTCGATCGAGCCGAGCCCCTTCAACGAGTTGCCGAAGCGCACGCCGAAGGCGTTCCAGCAGTCCTCAACGACCATGTTGAAGGCCGAGCAGCCCTTCTGGACTTCGTTTAACTCGAAGCCGGCGTCGATCGCGCGGGACGTCTGGTCGGCGTAGTTCTGCCGGCCCGGCCCGTTGTCTTTGATCGAGCGCGTGCCCTCGATGTACTGGACGCGGTCGTAGACGCCGCCGGACCCGTAGTTGTGGATGCCGGTCAGGTAGGTGCGGTAGGTGTCCGAGCCGAAGCCGCCGCGCGAGGTGGCGCGATCGACGTACTCCATGCACCTCCCGTTCATTGAGCGGTATTCGCCGGTGTGCTTCCAGCCCTTGCCGTTCATGTTCCGGATGCCGGCAGACGGGATCAGGATCGAGGAATCGTAGGCCGCCGGGAAGGACGAGCCGTCGTCGAGCCGGGCCTCGCAGTTGTGCTGGATGTGGCCGGTGGAATCCTCGCCGGCGTCGAAAATCACCTTGCAGAGGTTCGACGTCAGATGGAGGAAGTTCGAGTCCGGCGAGCCCTTTGTCGTGTAGTCCTCGATGGCCGTGCCGCAGAGGGTCGCGCTCAGGCGCATGTTCTGCTTTTCGCAGTTCCCCTCGAACTTGAAGCCGATCGCGCAGCGCGAGACCGAGGCGTCCCGGTGCTCGACACTGTCGCAGTTGGCGAAGAGGACGCCCGTCGCCAGCGAGACCTTCTTCGTGCTGGCGGCGTTCTGTCCCGGCGCGCCCTGGAAGTCGAAGCCGGGCGTGCCGTTCGGTCCCGACGTCGAGCTGGGCCCGTCGTTCAGGCCCATGCAGAACGAGCGCGAATGGACGAAGTCGGAGGCCTCCAGAACGCCACCGCTATCGGGATCGCCGACGCGCAGAAGGTAGCCGGGTGTACCGGCGGAGTTTTCGCGGATCCGCAGGTCGTAGAAGTCGAAGCTCGCCGTCTTCATGTCAAAGCCATCGGTCGCCCCGGCGCCGACCACCAGTTCGCCTGTCGCCTGGATCGTGCGGCGCTTCGGGATCGCCAGCATGCCGAGGTCGCGGACGCTGTGGACGCGCCCCTGCATCGCAGTGCCGGCGTTCGTATTCACGAAGAGCTGGCCGAGGTCGATCTCCTTGCGGGTCTGGACGAAGGCGAGCTTCGCCCAAGCGGCTTGGAAGACCGCCTTGCCGCTGCTGATCGTGAACGCCATCGACGGCGTCTGCTCGCCCGTCTCCAACGACACAACCTGAAAACATCCGTTCGAGCCGGGCACCTGATTGACGTCGGCCCAGAGCGAAAAGAACAGGTCGCCGACAGCCATGTGCGCCAGCGGCGCGTAGAAGATCGAGTTGCCCTTGTCCGCCGCGTTGAAGCTGTAGACGAAGGTCGGCGCGATCCTGCCGAAACGCTCAAAAAGGCGATCAAGCGGCGGCAGGATCTCGTTTTTATAGTTCGAACCGCTGCCCGGGACGGTCGCGTTTCCGTAATCGATACGAGGGAATGTCATCAGGAAGCGTCCGCGGTCAGAGTTTCATCATCTGCTGTCATGCCCGCGTTGTCGGCGGTGAGGCTGGACGCTGGGCCCCCACCGCCGGCTAGGGGACTACGGTAATGGCGGGGGTGCGGAAAGTCTTCGCGCCCATCGCGTTCGTGCAGGTGATGTCGCAGAAATAATCACCAGCAGCCCCGGATGTCGGCTGCACGTAGGTCCGAGCGGTCGCACCAGAGATGGCGACACCGTTCTTGAAGTGCTGGAACGTGAAGGCGTAGCCGCCGCCGTACCAAGCGCCGAAATCTGCCGTGATCGTGGTGTTGCCCGAAGCGGCAGCCTGCGAGACCAGTGGCTCAATGCGTCCGGGCACCAACGCCGGAATCGCATAGGCCACCGTTTCGGAAAGAAGCGCATTGCCCGACCCCAGGTCGAACACGAAATCCTGCGCGCCAGCTGCAAGACTCAGCGTGATGACCGAACTGATTGACGGCGACCCACCACCGCTCCAGCGCTTCGGCACCATCTGCATGACGCCATCGATGATCTGCGTCACCGGCCCGGAGACGACATCGTAGGTGGTCGAGAGGAATCCGCCGAAGGTGCCTGCTGCGCCGGCCAGCAGCCGGACATTCGCCGCCCCTGCCGTCCCAGCCGAATTCGACAAGCGCACTTTCTGCGTCGCCCGGATGTTCTTGCCGGGCGTGAAATTGCCCGAGACCGGAACCGAGTTCGTCAGCGTGACAAGACCGACCGCGGAAGCTGAGCCCGAGGCCGTGACCCGCATGCGGCCTGCGATCGTGTCCACCCGCACCGTAGCCGACGAGGTGTTCGCCACCGTCCAGCCGGCAGCAACCGTGCTGTCTGCCGCGATGCCCGCGCCGATCGTGCCGCCCGTGGCGGTGATCTGTGTGTCGGGGTCGAGGTTGGCCGCGTCGGCAGCCGTCGCATCAAACGAGGTGTCGAAATAGGGCTCCATCGCCTGCACGATCGGGATCGCGTAGGAATAGAACACGCCGTTGATGTTCGGATGGATACCGTCCGTGTAGGCATAGGTCAGGTCGTTCGGATCGAACGTGTTCTCCACGTCCACCAGCAGGATGTCGGTCTTCGTCTTCAGCCAGGCGTTGAACATCTGCCGCTTCGACGTGCTGTCGTCCACGGTCTTCGTGCGCGGAATGGTGATGCGAACGACAAGCTTGACGCCTGACGCCTTGAGCTGATCGACGATGGACTGGTGATCGGCTTGCATCTCGGCGAGCGTGCGCGGCGTCGCGCCACCGCCAGGCGCGAGGTCATTGGTGCCGCCGTCAAAGATGACGACATCAAACTTTTGCTTGGTCAGACCCCCGATCTGCGTATCACCGCCCAGCAGAACCTCGTTGAGCATGTCCTGCATCGTACGTCCACCCTGCGCGATGCGCGAGCCGATGCCGGCTTGCATGCGCGACCTTGAGGCGGTGGCGATGACTTCGGTGAGGTTGCGGGTGTCGGTGCCCGCGAAGATGCTGTCACCGCCAACGCCGAAGCGCGGATTTGCGGGGAGCTTGGTGACTCCGCTGGCGGCTACCGGCGTTGCCGTCGCGCTCGGCGACCAAGCGCCGGGCCCGACCGCGTTCACGGCACGCGTCTGCACTTGGTAGGCCGTGCCGTTGACGAGGCCGGTGAGCGCCTGGCTCGTGCCGATGCCGGTGATGGTCGTCCAGTTGGTGCCGTCGGTCGAGCGGCGGGCGTCGTAGGAGGTGATCGCCGAACCACCGTTGCTGGGGGCCGCGGCGCGCGCCACGGTGATCTGCGTGTCGCCGGGGGTGAGCGTCGGCGCGGCCATGGCGGCGGGCACCGTCGCGACCGCGCCGCCGACGATGGCGATGCCGGTGTCGAAGGCGATCCAGGCCCCGGCGGCGTTGCGGAACGCCTGCATGCCGGTGCCGGCGTCGGTGACGTAGACCTCATCCCCGGGGACGGCGTTCGTCAGTGCGCCGGCCTGCGCCGCCGTCATTCGACCGAGAAAATTGGTCTCGATCCCTTTGATGAATCTGGGCATGGATGTCTCCGTCTCGCGCGTTGCGGGAGCATATACCGGATGGGGCCGTCAAGTCCATTTTCCCGCGCGAGCCGCTTGACAGTGTAGTGCAAGCGACATACGGTTCTGCCGTAGCCTCTCACCACGGATTCCGCCATGACCCTCAACGATCCTCTCCGCACCGCCCGCGCCCTCGTCATCTGGACGATGATCTCGGCCCTTCTCTGCGCCGGCGCGCTCTGGGCGTCGCTCGCCTTCATCGACCACGTCGCCGGGCGCTTCGCGACCGTCGATCTCATCCACCAGGAGACGGCGCTCGGGTCGTCGTTCCGCACTTCGAACGGAGGGAAGTGATGCCGTGCCCGTCATGCCGAAGCCATAACCTTTGGGACGATCAATGTTGGTGGGGGTGCCAAGACTGCGGTTGGTCCTCGAATGTGGAGCCGAACGGTACCGATCACCGGGACCGCTTCAACGAAACGTCTGCCGATCGTCTCGCAACCCGCGCCAGTTCCTCAAAGGAGACAAGCAAATGATCCGGCACGTTCTCGCCCTCACGCTGCTCGCAACGCCAGCGCTCGCCAATCCCTTCAGCGGCCGCCCCGACGCGCAGGCATTCATGGTCGCGTCGTTCCGCGTCTGCGGCCGGCTCGTCGTGCCGCTGGAGACGGCGAACGTCGTCGCCCATGCGCTGGCGGCGGACGAGAACGTGCCGCTCTACACGGCCGCGGTGATGCTGCGGTTCCGGGGCGCGCGGGCCGCGCAGCCCTTCATCGATGCCGGCGCCGAGGATCTTCTCTGCGCTCGCGCCGGCGCGATCGTGCGCCTCATGCAGAAGGAGGGACTGCTCCCTTGACCAACATCTACCTAAGCGATTGGAACCCACGTGGCGTTCGCAGCAACTTCGAGCGGTGCAGCGTCTCCAACGCCGATGCGCAGCGAATATTCGGCGAGATCGGCAGGGGAAACGTCACTGACGCCTGCGGCTGGTTCGATGAGAATGACAAGCTCCGCATCCTTGTGGCCGATACCGACACCGGGCACAGGCTGACGGCGCGCACCACCAAGCGTAATTGGTCGATCACGATTAGTTACCCTGACGATCGTGCCGCATCGCCGGAGTCGAGCGCATGACGAAGACCCATCAGAAGCGAATGGAGAACGGCTCCCGCCGCAGCCAGACGACCATGCGGATCCGCCCCGAGCTCATCGACGAGATCCGGCAGATCGCCGCGGCGGAGGATCGATCGTTCGGCAACGTCGCGGAGCGGCTGATGCTGGACGGGCTGGCGAAGCGCAAGCGATCCGCGAAGTCCGATGACGTTCGATGAAGCCCGCGCCCGCAACCCCGGGCTGGCGCTGACGCTCTACGCGCTCGACCCGCTCGGCCCCGTGACGCTTGAGATCATCTCGCCGGAGGGCGAGATCTTCAAGTTCGAATCCGATACCGGCCAGGGCGCGCTCGATCTGGCCTTTCCACCCCCGGCGCCCGAGAGCGCCTTCGACTGAACCCCACCACGAGGAGCATCCATGAGCGGCATCCCTGATGACGAATACGAGCGGCCCTGGCTGTATCGCCCCCACACCAAAGCTTACGACGACCTTCTGAAAGAGGAACCGCGCATGACCTCCCCCAAGACCGTCACCCCCGATCAGCACCAAGCCGTGCCGGATCTCGTCGCACGCCTGCGCGCGCAGGCAACCACGTCACTCACGCAGGGCGACCCCTACAAGGCTCTTTTCGCCGAGGCAGCGGAAGCCCTCGCCGCTCGCCCCGCCCTTCCCGTCGAGACGCCTGCGGAGGGGCTGCGGGAGGCAAGCGACGCGCTGGCTGAGCTGTGGACCTACAACTACCTGAGCGAGCGGGCGCAGGCGCTGGGTGAAAGCCACGACGAAAACGAGATGATGGAAAGCGCGACAGACATCGTCGCCGGGTACAAGAAGTATCGACCCGCCCCCGCGCCCCTGTCTGGCAGGGATGGGAGCTTGCGGGAGGCGTTGAAGAAGATCGCCGGTCAGAAGAAGACCGACGAACTATCGACCGAATATGAAGCAGAGATTGCCGACTTCGAAACCGGCTACGACACCTGCATCGACGAAGCCCGCGCCGCCCTTGCAGCCGTCCCACCCGAGACGGCCGAGATGGAGGGCGCTACCCCAGAGATGGCGCTCAAGACGGGGTACGAGTTCCTTCTCAAGGCGCAGGCTGACATCGCTGACGCCCGAGAGCTTTCCGTCCTCTCGGAATATGACGGCTTCGCGCGCAACGCTGGCGTCATCAGCAAGGGACGGGCGAAGCGGATCGCGGAGTTGACCGACCGTCTCGCAGCCCGCGCCAGTTCTTCGGGGGAGGCTAGCGAAGCCGAGACCATCGGCACGACCTACGACGGGGTGGACATTCTGGCGCCGGCGGTGCCGTCGAAGAACTTCACGCGCGAAGAGGCCCGTGCGGCGATCAAAGCAGTCCGCGCCAGTTCTTCGGGGGAGGCTGGCGATGCGTGATCGGAACCCGAGAAACACCGAGACCAAGTTCGACATCGTCAAGTACGGCAGCGGGCCGTGGGATGGGAAGTGGGTTGTCCGTCGCACGATCACCGAGGACGTGGCCGCAACACTTACAGAGCATGAAGCTATGGCGCTCGCACGCCTCTTGTCTGCAACCTCGGAGCCGTCATGAGCCAGACCCCAGCCTGCCTTGATGTGCCGTCCGACGAACCCGCGCACATCGACTTACTTCGAGGCGAGATCGGAGCCGCACTCGGTTTCGGAGATGAACCTGTGACGAATGAGCAAGAGCAGAATGTTGAGGCTGTCTTGCGCGTCGTCCAGAGGCATTACCGCACCCTCGCAGGCCGAGCGTCCCGCGTCCTGCCCTCCACGGCACTTGCGGCCAGACCAGAGGAGGGGTGGAAGCCGATCGAGACGATACCGTACACCCTTGATCGACACGGCTTCAAATGGGTGCATTGGCACTTGCTCTGGTTTCCTGACGAGCATGGTGGCCTTGCGGTCGTTGGAGGCATGGACGCTGATGATTGGCTGACCCGTGACTACGACCGAGCCTGCAGCATGGTCAGCAAAGCGTGCCCCACTCACTGGATGCCGCTTCCGCCCGCTCCTTCCACGCCCCCTACCGCAGGAGACGGCCATGACTGACCTCGTTGAACGGCTGCGGGCCTACCCGCGTCAGTGGGACCTCGCAGCAGGGTGGCGCGACCAGTTCGGCGGCAATGCTCGCTTTCCCGACACGAAGGCGCTGATAGCCGAAGCCGCAGACGCCCTCGAAGCGGCACGGGCCATAGCCTCGACACCGATCGACCCTGACATGCCCGCCCAACAGCTTCGCCTTCACATGGGCGAGCTGACGGCCAGCGAACTCCGTGTCGCTCGTGCTGCTATCGCGTGGGCGAACACAGCGGCACAGGCCCAGGCTGCCGAGGCGGCTGACCTTCTTGGCGCGCTTTGGAATTGGCCCGAAGACCCTAGTGAATTGACCGGATCGTCTTTCAGCAATGACGAAGTGGTGTCGATCTGGAAAGCGTATCGCATAGTCGCCGCCATCAGAGTCCCCACCGATGCAGCGAAGGGGGATCGGGCGTGAGACGCCCGCTGCGGATCACCGAACTCAACACGATACGGTCGATGCACGCGCAGGGCGCGTCGACCCGTGCGATCGCCGACGCCACCGGCCGCTCTTTCTCGTCGGCCTACAGCGCTAGCCTGCGACATGGATTCTGCGCCAACCGGACACGAACGTTGCTCACATCCGAGCAGCGAGACGAGATCGCCGCGGCCTATCTGTCGGGGGAGTCGTCGAAGTCGCTGGCCGCCCGGTATCGGATCGATCCGTCCTACGTCTCGCGGCTGGCGCGGGCAAAATAAAAGCGGCGTCGGGGGAGGACCGACGCCGCTCTGATCGCCCACCACGACGAGTCCGCATGACCAGACAGGACGATGAATAGCAAAGTCGCAACGACGACACAAGCCCTGTCGCCCGTCCGGCTTTTCCGATAGCTTGCCTCTTCACCACGACACGCGGCGCCCGGAGCGGGCCGCATAGGAGCACCCATGACCTTCACCTTGTCACCCGGTCAATTCGACGCGCTCAGCGCCATCGAGCGTTGGCTCAACACGCGCGATCGGCCGTTCTTCTATCTCGCAGGCTACGCCGGTACGGGCAAGACGTCGATCGCCCGTAAGCTCGTCGAGGGCAAGCGTGCGGTGTTCGCCGCCTACACCGGCAAGGCCGCGGACGTGATGGCGCAGTGCGGCTGCGTCGGCGCGACGACGATCCACCGCCTGATCTACAAGCCAACCGGGTTCGACGGCGATCCGGCGGTGAAGGCGCTGCGCGCCGAGGTGTCGCGGCTCGCCGGGGCGGATGCCCTCGACCGCGGCGCGCTCGACGCGGCGCTCGGCAAGCTCGCGGTGCTGCGGACGCAGGCCAAGGGCATGGGCTTCGTGCTCGACATCGAGAACCCGGAGATCCGGGCGTGCGACATCATCGTGATCGACGAGGTGTCCATGGCGTCGGAGCAGATCATTTCGGATCTGATGTCCTTCGGAAAGCCGATCCTGGTGATGGGCGATCCCGGCCAGCTGCCACCCGTCAAGGCGGTCGGCTACTTCCAGACGAAGACGCCCGACGCGATGCTCACGGAAGTGCATCGCCAGGCTCTCGACAGCGGCGTGCTGCAGATCGCGACGATGATCCGCGAAGGACGCAAGCCTGCGTATGGAGTCTACGGCGTGGAGCAAAGCGTCGTCGCCTACAGCGCGACCCCGCACCTGCCCTCCATGCGGCAGGCCGATCAGGTGATCTGCGGCTACAACAAGACGCGCGACGCCATCAACCGCCGTATGCGCGGAGCCGACGCGCCGATGCTGCCGGTGGTCGGGGACAAGCTCGTCTGCCTTCGCAACAATCATGACGCCGGGTTCTACAACGGCTCAACGATGGTGGCGACGTTGGACGCCTGGCGCGAGGGCTCACGAGCCTTCGTGTTCGTCGAGCGCGACGGCGTGCGGGAGCGCGTGCGCATGGATCTTGCCGCCATCGCCGGGGCAGGCGCCGGCAACGACTACAGGGCGATCTCGCTCGACTACGCCTGGGCGCTGACGTGCCACAAGGCGCAGGGCTCGCAATGGGGGAAGGTGATGGTGATCGACGAAAGCGATGTGGCTAGAGAGAACGCGCGGTCGTGGCTTTATACCGCCGCAAGCCGAGCCAGCCATCAGCTTGTGCTGGCGCTGTCATGAAAGTGGTCGACGTCTTTTCCTGCCTTGGCTTCCATTCGATTGGCCTGCAGAGATCCGGCCCGTTCGAGATTGCAGCGCTCTGTGAGGTGAACCCGCGTCGCCGCCAGGAGCTTTCCCGCCTCCATCCCGAGACGCCAATCTATGACGACATCCGCACCATGCCTGTCATCGCCGCCGATGTTATCTTCGGCGGGCCCCCTTGCCAACAAACCAGCGTCGCTGCCGCTATTCATGGAAAGCGAACTGGTGAAAGCCTCTGGACCGAAATGCTTAGGGTCGGTGCCGAGTGCGAATGGATTGTCGTGGAGCAGCCTCCGGGCAACCGCGCGTGGGAAGCGCAAGTCGCTGACGACCTTTCACGAACTGGTCGCCACGTCGCCCGATTTGAGTTCGGCGCTTGCGACGTTGGTGCGCCGTATCCGAGACGGCGAGTGTACCTTATTGCCTGCGCCAGCCTGCCGAGACTGGAGATCGCCTGGCAGGCGGGACCATCCGCGATTGAGCGCGCCAAGAGGGCAGCAACTACCCGAGGTGATTGGCACCCGGATACCATCCCCGCTTTCGATCTGGATGCTTGGCGCTCCGAAGACGTGCATGAGCGTCGAGAACGTATTGAAGCCCTAGGTGACAGCAATCCACCCGCCATGGCCGAAGTTATCGGGTACATGTTATCGACCACAACATTTGCTGGAGCCTTCGCATGAACGCCCACCAGCCACTGTTCGGCGATCCGGTTTTCGTCGCCGATCGCGAGGAGATGAAGCGTTTCGTCGCAACCGCCTTCGCGCGTTGCGGCGGAGTGACGGGGTGGGTGGCGCTACGGGCGTTCGCCCACGAAGGTGGTCGGCCGGCGGAGAACCGCTGGGCGCCGTTCGATCCGGGGCTCGTGGATTACGCGGCCTCGGTCGCGACCGGTGTCGCGGGGTTGCGCGGCGCGGCGCGCGCCGTGTTCTCGCCGCCGGTCTGCATCTTCGCGGACCAGAGCGCGGCTTCGGCCGCGAACGTCGTCTGCGGCCCGTGCGTGGCCGTGGAGCTCGACGCGCGCCCGTCGGGAAGCTTGGCGCTGCTCGAGGGCGTGCTGGGCCCTGCGACCATCGTCGTGGCCTCCGGGGGAAGGTGGCGCTCAACCGAGTCCAGCGCCGGGGAACCCCGGCGGCGCGGGCTCGCGCCGCCGGTTTTAGACGGCGAGCCGAAGTTGCACGCCTACTGGCGCCTGGGGCGGCCGGCTGTCGGCGCGGAGGCGTTGAGTGAGCTGCGCTTGGCGCGGGCGCTGGCGTGCCGTCTGTGCGATGGAGACGCCACAGCCGTCTCCATCGCACACCCGATGCGGTGGCCGGGGTCGTGGCACACAAAGAACCCGGATGCGCCCGTGCTGTGCCGCATCGTCGGCGGCGACGCGGCGCGCGACGTAGAGCTCGGATGGTGCGTGGCAGAATTGCGCGCGGCCGTGGCCGCCGCGGGGCTCGACGAGGGCGGCCTCGGGTCGGCGGCGCGCGCGGGGCGCATGGGCTTCAAGACGCTTGTGGAGTGGAGCCGTGCGGATCTCGACGTCGCCGCGGCGCTTATGCCGAACGAGGACTTGGGTTGGGCCGAATGGTCGAAGGTCGGCATGGCGTTGTTCGACGCCTCGCACGGGTCCGTCGACGGGCTCGAGGCCTTCCATGCCTGGTCCGAGAAGTCGGAGAAGTACGATGCGGACGGCGTCGACGAGCGCTGGTCGCATTGGCGCGTCTCGCCCCCGACCGAACTGTCGGCCGGCACGCTGCTGCATCGCATCCACAAGGAGGATCCGCATTTCATGGTCGCTCGAGACGTTGCGGATCTGTGGTTCGAGGAGCCCCCGGTCGAGAAAAAAATCGATTTAAATCAGTTGAGCGGCGCGTTCGGTGGTGATGACGAGGGGGTCGCCGAAATCAATACCCCGATTTCGGACGATGCCGGGGCGCCGGTTTACGTGCGCGAGCTCAACACTCGCCACGCCTTCGTGATGAACCGTGGGCAAGCCGTGGTCGTGAACTTCGAGACGAGCGGCGACGTGACGTTCTCGAACGCGGCCTCGTTCTTCGCTCGGTATGCCAATCGGCTGCTGCCGGGGAAGAAAGCGGCACCCATCGGCGAGGCCTGGTTCGCGCACGAAAAGCGACGCGAGTATGTCGGCGGTGTCGAGTTCGATCCGCGAGGCGTCGGAGCAGGCGTGCTCAATCTGTGGCAAGGGCTGCCTCCGCTGTGCGGGAGCGATGCAGCGGGTGCGGCGGGTTGCGCTCTGATCGTACGCCACATCCGCGAGGTCGTGTGCTCGGGCGACGATGTGGCCTTCGTGTATCTGATGGGGTGGCTCGCGCACATGGTGCAGCGGCCTGGCGAGAAACCAGGCGTCGCCGTGGTGCTGCGGGGGAAGAAAGGAACGGGCAAGGACACGCTCGGCGAAGTCGTGCGCGAGATGCTCGGCCACTACTACATGCACGCGGCCTCGGCGGGCGTGCTGATGGGCCGGTTCAACGGGCACTTGGCGGCCCGCCTGCTGCTGCACGTCGAGGAGGTGGCGTGGGAAGGATCGAAGCGCGCCGAGGGCGTGCTCAAGTCCCTGGTTACGGCGCCCGTCATGTCGATCGAGAGCAAGGGCGTCAACGCCGTGCTGATGCGCTCGGCCCTGCGGATCCTGATGACGTCCAACGAGGACTACGTGGTGCCGGCGACTGCCGACGAGCGACGGTGGTTCGTTCTGGACGTGTCGGACGCGCACCGCCGCGATGCCGCCTGGTTCGGCGCCCTGCGCGCCGAGATGGAAGGCAACGGGCCCGCCTGCCTCCGGCGGGTGCTGGCGGAATGGCCGATGGAGAGCTTCGACGTGCGAGACGTCCCGCACACCGAGGCGTTGGGGCAGCAGCAGGAGGAGAGCCTTTCTGGATTCGATCGGTTCTGGGGCGAGCTGCTGGAGGAGGGAACGGCGTTCGAGGGATGGGTTGATGGCCCGGTCGAGGTCGAGCGGGATCTCGTCCGATCGTCCTATGAGGCATGGGAGCGCAAGCACCGAACGCAGGAGCGGCCCGACACGCCGCAAGGGATCGGCCGGAAACTGATCGATTTCACCGGACTGCCTCGGGACAAGTTGTCCCATCGCCCTTGGACCAAGAGCGGACCGCGGCCTCGGGTTTACGCGTTGCCCGGGCTTGAGAGCTGCCGCGAGGTGTGGCGGAAGCGGTTCGGCGGGTGACAGTCCCGATAAAGTGTGGACTGCCCGGTGGAAATGGACGAAAATTCGTCAATGATTTCAACGGCAGTCCACACAGTCCAATCAGACCACACAAAAACAGTGATTTCTTTTTATACGAGCGTGTGCGGGACAAGTTGTCCCATCGTCCCGTTTCGTGATTTCTCATATGTAAAGATATTATATTTTAAGTGGACTGTATGGACTGATTGGACTGAAATAGCTGAAAGCCTTATGCCGTAGGAGGTTGAAGGCAGTCCACCTGACTACACAAAAACGCCCGGCACGTGGACCGGGCGTTTTTGTGTGGACGGGCCTGCCGGCGGGCTTATGGGCGGCGCGCAAGGCGTTCATATAGCCAGGCAGTTGCTCGTCCGATCATGAGGGGCAGCGCGGCGAACGCGCAGCATGCGGCGAGAGCGAGGAAGGCGAGCGTGATCATCGAAGGGTCTCCGGGTTCTCACGAGGTTGCCCGTCAGCGAGCAAGCGGGCGTATTCGAGGGAGCGCAGCAGGCGAGCGTGCTCGCGCGTCTCTGCGGGCGTCAGACGGCGCCGTGTGGCGAGAAGCTCGAGACCGGCAAATACGAGTCGGTCGGAGCGACGTTCGGGGCGGGCGTTCATGCGTTTGCCGCTGCGGCGTCTCGGGCCGCGAAATGCGCTGCGATCCGGCGGCCTTCGCGAAACTCTTCCATCGCGACCTGCCGAGAAATACGGTTTTCTACGTAGAGGCGCAGAAAGCGCTGCTGGTCATTCTCGATACCGGCCGAGCGGATGGCTTGAAGGGCAGCTTTGCGGGTTAACTTAGGCATGGGACGCTCCGGTCGGTTCGTGTGGTGTGATTAGAAGTGTATGTCGCTATCTTTCATCCGTCAACAGGGAAAATGCGGGCTAGGGACATTTTATCCCCGATGGCGAGGGGCCGTTTCGATTGCTAGACGTTGCACACATAGCGTAGACAACGGGCGTGTGGTAAGCAGTTACCACCAAACCGCAAAGGTGGATGGCGTAGATGCCTTTGAAATCGGGTAGACTGACACCGCAGGAAATCGTCTTTCGGGACGCCTTCGCCACGACGGGAGATAAGGCCTATGCGGCTATGAAAGCTGGGTACTCATCGCCGCGCCAGAGCGCGCACAAAGCCCTCGCTAACCCCATCATCGAGGCGGACGTCCGACGCCAGCAGCTCGCCATCCTCAACAATGAGCTGCTTCCAGCCGCGATCGGCGTCCTGGCGACCATCATCGCCGACCCCAAGGCGAGCGAGCGCGGCAAGCTGACGGCCGTCAAGATCGTGCTCGACCGCGCTCTCGGCGGTGCTGACGCCAGCGAGAGCAAGGAACCGCATGAGATGACAAGCGACGAGATCCAGAAGCGGCTCGACGCCTTGCGACGTGAGGCGAGCGACCGGGCAAGGGTCGTGATCGAGCATGAGCCAGGCGAAACGAAGGCCGAACCCTCGGCATTTGACTAGTGCAATTAGGGTATACCCCTGCTGCACCAAGCTAGGAGGGTGCAGCAGGGGCTTAATGAACCATCCTCAGCAGACCAAAGCGTGAGAACCATTCATAGTGAACTGGACGGGCGGGCAGGCCTCGACGATGCCGAGCCCGGTCCCGCCTCCGGTTAGCGACCCGCCCCCTGGGGGCAGTCCGCCGTCGCGAGCAGATGCTGCATCAGGCGCTCATAGAAATTTGCACCCGCAGAAAACGTCGAGACAACTTGTCCGCAGCGTCCGCCGAGGCTACAAACAGATTCACTGGGGTCGATAGCGCGACGTCATCGGTCATGAGCCGAAAGGCCCATCAGTGGGGATCGGCACCTGCGTAGATCAGTCCGAATAGCGTCTAGCCGTACGCCACTACTTGGCTCAAGCAGCCTTCGCGAAGCCCGCAGCACCTCACCGGCGCTGCGGGCTTTTTCGTTTCTCGGCGCGAGACAACTTGTCCGCAGCGTCCTTATCGACTACACAGGACGTCGAGGCAGCGGCGCTGAAAGCAGAAGCGCGGCGTAACGGGCCTGAGAAATCAGGATATATGCTTGACCGGGGCAGATCCGGCGACGCAGACCCTCAGCCAGAGTAGCGACTGGCCTGCCTCAACCCCATCACCACGAAGGAGAACACCATGACCGAATTTTCCGATCTGCTCGGCAAAATCTTGCGGGAGATCAAGACCTACCCCAAAGGCGAATCGAAGCCGACCAGTGTCATCTTCATGACGAACGACGGCCGCGTCTACGAGCAGCGGCACTACCAGGACTGCTGCGAGCAGGTCTGGCTGGAGGATGTCGCCGGAGATTGGGCCGATCTCATCGGCTCGCCGATCCTGAAGGCAGAAGTCGCCCAAAGCAGCACGGACGCGCCGCCCATCAGCGGGGATTACGATTCGACGCACACTTGGACCTACTACAAACTGGCGACGATCAAGGGCAGTGTCGACATCCGGTGGTTCGGTACGTCGAATGGCTACTACTCCGAAGAGGTCGATTTTGTCGATGTCACGCCGCAGGAGGCGGCCGACGTCCCCGACGACATGTTCGAGATCCCCGGGATCGAGCAGACCGTCGCGGAAGCCGCGTCCGAACTGCTCCGGTCGGAGCGGAAGGCATGAGCAGCGATCTGAAGATGCTCGCCGACGCGGTCAAAGACGTTGAGGAGCAGCGAAACGCCGATTTCATCGACGCGGAGGCGACCGGCGAGCGCCCCGATCTCAACGACTACACGGTCGAGATACCGCTGGAGACGGCGAAGGCATTTCTGGCGGAGTTCGGGCAGCAGGTCATCGCTGAGCACGAGAGGACGCTCGTCCTTGGCGACGTGGACGAGACTGCAGTCGCCGGGGTTTTAGGTCTCATCAAAGCCCTCTCACCGACCGATGTTGATGACGATGACGCTGCAATCGCGGCAATTATGAACGCGCCGGGCGAAGAGGAGGCGAGCGTTCGTGCGTTCAGCTTCGCCAAGGCTCGTGTCGCCGAGGCGAACGAACTGAGAGCGGAAATCGCGCGTTTGACCGCTGAAAATGCAGCGGTTGCCTCGGCGATCGGATCGAATCGGTTCATGGACTTGCCTGATGGCGGGGATGTCACCTTGGCCGAGCAAGTCACACGAATGCGACTGGCTCTTGAGAGGGCCGAAGCGGACCCCGAGCACCAAAAGTCGCTGGATCAGCAGGCCGAGGCGATGTTCGGCGCATGACGATCAGCTTTTCGACGAACCCGTTCACGCACATGGTCGTGGTGACGGCCGCAGAACGCGACATCCTGGCGCCATCGGAGCACACGCCGTCGCCAAGCAATTGCTTGACGCTGCGTGGGCTCATCACGGATGCAATCCGGCTCTACGTTGAGCGGGGACCGCAGGTTCTCGACCTTGAAGTATGGGTCAATCATTCGGAAACGAGCGAACTGATGTTCCGAGAGGCCGATCAAGAGCTACGGAAGCGTCCCGACAGGATCGATTTGCTCTGAGCCTTCCCTTTTAACCGCCGCTCGGCTAAATTGAGCCCCGTTCCAGCCGGAAGGGGCTCAATCTTGCCAAACCCGACGAAATACGCCCCGCAGTACAGCTTTTCCGGCTTCCAGGCGCAGTCTCCCGACCGCCCGCTGCCGGCCATGCAGCTCGACAACGAGCTCCAGAACATCGCCAACGCCGCCGGAGAGACGATCGACGCCCTCGCGACCATCCGGCGGTCGGATGGGCAGCTCGTCAACGAGATCGTCACCGTCGACAGTCTGTCGCGCGCCGTTCGGGCGCTGATCGCGGGCGTTTCCGACCCCGGCAGCGACGGGCTCTTTCCGATCAGCGATGTCATCGGACTCCAGAGCGCGCTCGACACGCTGAACGCTTCGCTTCTCGCGACCACGGCCTCCATCGGGCAGCCGAATGGCATCGCCAGGCTCGATGCGACCGGAAAGCTCGCGCTCACCCATCGCTGGGCCCCCACATTCGCCGAGATCGCAAGCAAACCGACGACGCTGGCCGGCTACGGCATCGCGGACGCCTACACCAAGCTGCAGACCAACCAGCAGATCGACGCCGCGGTCGCCGCTGGCGGCGGAGGCAGTGGGGGCGGATCCGATACGCCGAGCCAGGTGCTCGAGAAGATCAAGACGGTCGACGGATCGTCGTCTGGGCTCGACGCGGACCTTCTCGACGGGCTGGAGGGCGCCGCCTACCTCAAGACGGCCGATCGCGGACAGCCCAACGGCGTCGCGACGCTTGGTGCCGATTCGAAGATTCCCAGCGCGCAGCTCCCCGTCAAGACGGTCTTTTCGCCCTACGATTTTGGCGGGAAAGGCGATGGCGTTACGAACGACAGCGCCGCCGTACAGGCTTGCTTCGACGCGGTTCGCACGCTCTGCAACGACTCCAGATACCGGCATCCCAACGTCCAGATCCCCATGTCGATCGATCTTCGCGGCGGCGACTGGAAGATCGTCACCAGCATCAACGCGACCAACATCGTGGCGTGGAACCTCGAGATTCAGGGCGGGCTCCTACGGGGGCACTGCACCGGCAAGGCTATCCTCGATCTCGTGAACTCGCGCGGCTACACGCTGCGGCAGATCGGGTTCTACGGCGATTATGCCAACATGCCGTCCTGCGCCTTCCAGATGGCTCGAGCGACGGAGGGCGGCTTCTGCGACAACGACGCCTTCGTCGAAGTCTCGACCGCCGGCTGGTTCTCGCGCACGGCTGTCCACATCTACGCTCACGAGACCGCCAAGCACGAGCACTGCACCTACTTCAACAACAACTCCAAGGCTCGCGTCGTCATCTGGGAAGGCTTCAGCGGCAACCCGTTCACGTCCGACTACAGCCCCGTCATGTCGGGCGGCACCTCGTTCATCAACAACAAGGTCGATACCTGCGACATGCGGTATCTGCCGACCGAAGGGTACGATCTCTTCGCCTGCACCGCAGTGACGATCGGGGCTAACCCGACCTTCACTTTCAACGCCGACCACAACTTCCAGGTCGGCGAGAAGGTGACGTTCTCGTTCTATGACGGGCTCTACGCGGTCAACAAGGAAATCGGCACCGTTACGGCCCGTACCGCTCGGACCATCACGGTATCCGGCGTGAGCACCGCGGGCATGACGTACAGCGGGTCGGGTGGTTTCGTCATCCGCTGCGCCACGAACCCGCCGGTTCTCTTGAGCCGCGCCTGCGACTTCAACTTCGATACGTCGTACATCGTCGCGTACGGCACCCCGCAGCTCGAGCTTGCCTTCCCCGACGCCGGCTTCCCGAAGCTCCTGCAGATCCAGCTCAATATCCTGTTCGAAGGGTCGGGCAACACATGCAACGTGTTCTTCAATACGGGGAACAAGGCTTGCAACATCCAAGGCTTCAAGTTCCGCACGTACCAGGCGCATCCGAAGTTTGCCATCTTCGGCATGTCCGCAGACGCCAATGCGAGGTTGGCGCTCTACTGCGACGATCTCCAGAGCGTCGAGCAATTTGCCAACGTGCCGATCTTCAACGATCCGGGGAAGACCTCGATTGCCGGTGTGCGGGCGATCATCCCGTCGAAAGCCCTCATGGACCCCGCAGCGTTCATGGGGTTCAATGGCACGATCACGCAGTTGTCGGACGGCGCGACTTCGCAGCATGGTATCGTGGGTTCCTCCGGCGGCAGCATAGAGCAGACGGCAGGAACGTGGTCGCCGGCGCTAAGGGGGAGCAACGGCACGACCGTCAGCGGTTACTCCGCTTCCGGGACGTGGCTCAAGGTTGGCCGTATGGTCCTGTTCACGTTGAACTACACGATCAACAATGTGGGCAGTGCGAGCGGCGTGCTTCAAATAGCCAACATGCCGTTCTCTCGTGACGCTCCGGCATCGTTCGCGGGCCGCGATGGAAGCGGGCAAGGCACCATCGGCAACGGCGGGACAAGCAACCCGAACCTTCTGAATGTGGCTCGTTACGACAACGCCTCGTCGTTGGTGACAGGGGCAGGGTTCATGTCCGGGTCGTTCTCGACTGCGACGTGAACCTGGAAACGAACGGGACAACATGAACGATCTCCAGCTTCAGACGGCACTTCGCACGATCGGCTTCTACAAGGGCGCGATCGACGGCAAGCTCGACCCCGCCAGTCAGGCGGCGATCAACGACTTCCTTGGCGTCAACCGGATCGGCTACCATCCGTGGGGCCAGGACCGTCGCGCGCTCGCCGCCAAGCAGCTGGTCGCCAAGCAGGCCGGGCTCGAGGTTGGCATCGTCGACGGGCTGCTTGGCCCGACGACACGCCAGGCCTTCGCGATCTATGTTGGGCGTCTCGACCACAACGTGACGCCCGAGGTCTGGCGCGATGTCGTCACGCCGGTCGCGGCCCCGCCCGCGCCGCCGAAGGCCAGTATCTGGCCGACGCAGGCCGACGTGCGCAAGTTCTACGGCGAGATCAACACCAACCAGACGATGATTCAGCTGCCCTACGAGATGCGGCTGACCTGGGACCGCACCAAGCCGGTCAAGCGGATCTCGTGCCACGAGAAGGTCGCCGACAGCATGGTGCGTGTCCTGACGCGCGTCGCGGACGCCTACACGCCGGCGCAGCGCTCGACGCTCGGGCTCGACCTGTTCAGCGGTTGTCTCAACCCGCGCCTGATGCGCGGCAGCAAGACGCAGTGGTCGATGCACTCCTGGGGCATCGCGATTGACTTCGACGACACCCGCAACCAGCTGAAGTGGGGCCGCGACAAGGCGCGGCTTGCCAAGCCGGACTGCGAGACGTTCTGGCGCCTCTGGGAGGAGGAAGGCTGGGTGTCACTCGGCCGCGCCCGGAACTACGACTGGATGCATTGCCAGGCCGCGCGCCTCGGATAAGGAAACGCTCATGTCCTCGACCACGAACATCGTCAAATCCACCGTCACGTGCGCCGTCATCGACGCGATCGACGATTCGCCGAACGTCAATCCGTCCTTGCCGGAGCTGAGGGGCATCGCCGACAGCGTCGTGCGCGACGTCGTGCCGATGGTGCTCAACCAGACGAACAACGAGCCCTGGTATCAGAGCCGCGTCACGTGGGGCGTCATCATCGCCGCGGTCTCGACGCTCGCCAAGCCGTTCATTGGGGATCTGCCGATCGACGAGGCGCAGACGGCCGATATTACCGCCGCGCTCGCAACCTTGGGGCAGGTGGCCGGTTTCGGCTTGACGCTCTATGGGCGCTGGAAGGCGCGGAAGCCGATCGGTGCCTGAACATGCCGATCGATCCGACGGTCGTTACGGACGCCAGCACGCGCATCATGGACGTCGGGTTGGTCGGGGTGTTCCTGATCGGCGTCTTGGGCACCTGCGGTTGGATCACGAAACAATGGCTTGGCACCATGAAGCTACTGGACGCGGAGAAGGACGCCCGCCTGGCGGACGCCAAGGAATACGCGGCGGCCGGCGAAGCGGCGCGCAGCGCCATGCAGGCCAACACGGCGGCTATCCAGTCGATTCTGGAAGCCTTTCGGGACCGGAGAAACACGTGAGCGTCGCCTCCTTCATCTCCCGGATGCTCCACGGCGAAGCGGCCGAACGGCGCCGGGCGGAAGTGGAGCGCGACATCTGCGCATATCAGGCAGACCGCCGAAACAACATTCAGTCGTTGCAGTCGGGCGCCCGCGTCGTGCAAAATATGTCGGGCGCCTTACGGATGATGGTGGAGAGCGAGCGTGAAAGCGGCGATGAATAACAGACTGCTTCTCGGATCGCTGCTTGCCCTCTTCGCATACTGGACCACCGGCTACCTGACGCCGGCGCCCTGGCTGTCGAGTTTCGCGTCGCTGGGCCTGCTCGTCTTCTCGGCGTTCAGCGCTTGGCGTTACGGCATGCCGGCCTTCGAGATCGTCGTGCTCGGCCGGCGTAGCGGCGAGGAGGGCGCCGAAGGCAGCCACCTCGCGATCTACGGCACGGCGCTGATCGCGTTGGGGTCGTTCTACATCGGAACGTTCGGGCTCCTGTGGGTCTATTTCGACCAACCCGCGCACTGGCTGGGGACGCCCGCTTCGGGCTTCGGCCGCGCGCTCGCCGCTGCCGGCTTCCTGATGCTCTATTCGAGCCCCGACGTCACGCGCACCGGCATCCGGCTGCCGAACGTCATCATGCTCACCGTGATCGCGCTCGCGGCGATGCTGCTTGCCTTCTTCCTCGGCACGCAGGTTCGTGACGACGAGGCAGGCTCGGCCGAGCACATCCGCTTCATGCAGCGCCATGGCGACGATCGGCCGATGTGCTCGCCGGCCAAACCCGTCTGGGTCTCCTCGCACGGCCACACCTATCACACGCCGGACAGCCCCTACCGCGCGCTCGTTGTGCCGGTGCGCTGCTACCCGAGCGCGGCTGCGGCGCAGGCGGCCGGCTACGCGGCGGCGAACTGATGCCCAATCCGAACGCCATCAACCCGCGCACTGGCAAGCGCTACAATTTCGTCGATCCGCGCAAGGCGGCGCGCGCCGGCGAGATCGAAGACAAGCGGATCCAGGACGAGATCCAGCTGCTCGAGCGCGTCCAAGCGGCGAAGGACAGCTACGTCGATCTCCTGGCGTTCACCAAGTTCACGATGCCCGATCCCGAGGCGCCGAACGACGTCAACCGCAGCCGCTACCACGCCGCCAAGTTTCATGAGGAGGTCGCCCGCGCGCTTGAGGCGCTCGAATCCGGCGAGATCCAGCAGCTGATCTTCTGCATGCCGCCACGCCACGGCAAGACGGAAATGGCGACGAAGCGGCTGGCGGCCTGGTACTCCGGGCGCCATCCCGAGCAGAACGTCGCGGTGGGCTCCTATTCCGACACGATGGCCGAGGACATGGGCGCCGACACGCGCGCCATCCTCGCGACGTCGCAGTTTCGAACCGTCTTCCCGGGCTACAAGCTGCGGCGCGGCGGCAACGCCAAGGCCAACATCCAGACCGACCGCGGCGGCCGCCTGGTCTTCGTCGGGCGCGGCGGCGCGCTGACGGGCCGCGGCGCGCATCTGCTGCTGATCGACGACCTCTACAAGGATCACGAGGAAGCGCGCAGCCAGGCTGTGCGCGATCAGGCGTGGAACTGGTTCACGAAGGTCGCGATGACCCGCCGGATGGGCAAGAAGCTTGTCTGCATCACCATGACGCGCTGGCACTCCGACGACGTCATCGGGCGCCTCACCGACCCGGAGAACCCCCACTACAACGCCATCGAGGCGCAGAAGTGGAAGATCATCCGCCTGCCGGCCATCGCCGAGGACGAGGATCCGCTCGGCCGCGAACCCGGCGAGCCGCTGTGGCCCGACGGCCCCGACAAGTTCGATCTCGACTTCCTGCAGAGCCAGCAGCGGCTCGACCCGCTCGGTTTCGCGGCGCTCTACCAGCAGACACCGACGGTTGCCGACGGCACGCTGTTCCGGCGCGAGACGCTGCAGTTCTATCGGCCGAACGAGCTGCCGGCGGACCTGCGCGTCTATTGCGCTTCCGATCACGCCGTTGGCACGAACCAGCGCAACGATCCGTCCTGCTTGATCAAGATCGGCGTCGACAAGCAGGACAACATCTATCTGCTGGACGCCGTGTGGAAGCGGATGCCGACCGACGAGGCCGTCGAGGCGATGCTCGCGATGGCTGGCGGCGACCGCAAGCCGCTGCTGTGGTGGGCCGAGCGCGGTCACATCTCCAAGTCGATCGGCCCGTTTCTTCGCAAGCGGATGCTGGAGACCGGCACCTACATCAACCTGATCGAGGTGACGCCGGTTGCCGACAAGCAGACCCGGGCGCAGTCGATCGCCGCGCGCGTCGCGATGGGCAAGGTCTATTTTCCCAAAGATGCGTTCTGGACGGAGAAGGCGGTGAACGAGCTTCTCGCCTTTCCACATGGAACGCACGACGACTTTGCGGACGCGCTGGCCTATATCGGCCTCGGCCTCGGCAGCCAGTTCGGGCCGAAGAAAGTCGCGCCCAAGACACAGGCGCCGAAATATGGCACGCTCGGCTGGGTCAAGGAAAATGATCGCTGGGCCAACTACCAGAAACGGGCCGCTTCGGCCGGAGGATTTTAACATGTCCGTCGTTG
>Ga0182196_1000006_pt1 | contig 39652 bp, 58 predicted proteins | sample G5R1MG_36_FD_128388 | JGI IMG/M metagenome (GOLD analysis project Ga0182196, IMG submission 128388) | Switchgrass phyllosphere microbial communities from Michigan, USA - G5R3_MAIN_12SEP2016_LD1 MG | ecosystem: Host-associated > Plants > Phyllosphere > Phylloplane/Leaf | place: USA: Michigan...
CAGGCGGACATTCTGGACAGGCTGCTGGCGGTAAACGCCGGGCCTCGCATTAATGGCGAGACGGAAGACGGTCCCCGCATTCGAAGGGCCATTGAGCTCGCGCGCTCGCGCGGTTGCAATGCTGTCCGCATCGAAGACGGTTCGACCATGGCGATGGGGACCGGTCCCTATGGGCAGATCGGCTCAGATCCGAACCTGAGGGCCGCGCTCCTGATCCCGAACGACATCGCGATCGTTTCGAACAACGCGAAGATCCTCCTGTTCGGCACCAACCGCGACAACTACTGCTCAGGCATCGTCTCTAAGGGGTTTGGCCTCAGGGTTCGCGGGATTACGATTGATTATTACAATCGACCGTATTTCCAGGGCGTTTGCGTCAGCAAGGACAGTAACGGCGCAACCTTCCTTGTCGACACGACCGTCAGCGTCCCGACCTTTCCTGACGTTCAGCAGCTGGCGGAATACGAGGCGACCAAAAAGCGGTGGTTTGCCGCGGTCTTGGACATCCCGGCCAACACGCGATCCGGCCGCGCCCTAACGCGGACGTCGGACGGCCTGTACCGCATTGATTTCTCGGCAGACATCGGAGCCCTCGCCCTCGTGACCGTAGGCTCGTTCTACGTCGCGAAGCATCAGGTCTTTGGCCAGTATGGCTTCTATGCCGAGGACGGCGGCAGGCTTGATCTCGACGACTGCACGGTCAATTGCTCTGCCGGCATGGGTGTAGGCTATACGCGCCTTAAGTCGGTCGACATCGGCGCCCGCTTCCGGATCGAAGCACCGACTGGCAGCGCGCTGGCCTGCACCGCCGATGGCATCCACGGCCATAACGTGCAGCAGCAGGTCAGCATCCGCGCCGCGCGCATCGCCAATACCGGCGACGACCCGATCAACGTGAACTCGACCGGCAATTTCGTTTTCAGAGCCGCCGAAGTCGCGCCTGGCATCCCGGCTAACACGTTCCTCATCGGAGGGCGCGCGCCCGCTCGTATGCCGACCGTAGGCGAGACGCTGACGGCGACCGGACCTGCTGGGCAGGTGGCAAGCCTCGGCCGAATTCTGGCGATGAACGTCAGCGGCGGCTATGCGAACACGCCTGCCGTCACCATGTCGCAGGCCCTTCCTGCGGGATTCGTCGGGACCGCGGACAATGGCGGCAATCTCAACGCGGCCTGGTCGATCTATAACGACCTCGACTGCGGGCCTATGACAATCTCGCCGGCTCTCGTCGAGAATTGCCGGGGAACGATCCGGCTGCGCGGCCGCTCGATTCGGGCGAGCTATTTTGCCCGCGATCTCGTCGGCTATGCCTGCTACGCGTCCACGATTTTTGCCCTGGACGCGGAGGGGCCTTTCCCTTCGACGGTCACGATTGACGTGAAGGCGGACGCGGCCCCCTATACGGCCGCAGGCGCCCTCGGCGCGGTTGCGGTCATCGCCGGCACGTCTGATGGCGTGACTAAGGCGCCCATCGGCACGATCAAAAACGTCACGATCCGCGCCGACATCAGCAACACGCCGGTCGGGGCGCTCTTTACACAGGGCGTTTCCGGCCTGAACGCGGACATCACGTCGTTCAATACGAACTTTGCGCCGTGGGCCGGGACGCCGCATGTCGGCGCCGACCTGATTTGCGTGAATACAGCCGGCCGCGTCAAAGCGAGCCGAACGGACGGGTCGCAGGCCGGATCGTATTTTTTCGAGGCATCGCCCAACATCATCCTCGACGCGGTCGGCTATCTGCCGATGTCGGGGAGTGTCGTTCCGCAAGCCCTGCCGGTCTATTCTGGCAACGGCGGCACGCAAAAGGATGATGGTATTTACCGCATCCTCTACAACGTCACCGGATCAGTCGTCGCCACTTTTGGAAGCGGTGGCGACCCTTCAACGTATTTTGACAATACGAACATCGTCTTTCGCAGCACCGGCGCCGGTGTACGCTATGGCGACATCACCAGCGCCGGCTTGACGCTCACTGGCGCCCGGCTGAAGGTTCCGCTTCCATCCAGCGCGGCGGCGGCTGAAAGCGGCTCGCTGTGGTATGACCCGGCGGATTCCAACAGGGTGAAGTACAAGCCATGAGCGATATCGACACCGACGACCACGCCGACGCCCTGTTCGAGGCCGCGATGGCGCAGGAGGCCGAGCGGCCCGACCTCGCGCCGCCTGTCGAGGACGATGACGGCCTGTCCCCTGGCGAGATGCTGGAGGCCACGGTCGAGTCAGCCAAGGCCGAGCGCGCGGCCGGTGGCGCCGCCGAGCCGGAGAAGCCGGCCGCTGCGGAGCCGGTGAAGTTCACGGCCGAGGAGTACCTGCAGACCCGCGAGCGGGCGCAGAAGCTCGAAAAGGAGCTCGCCGACGTCCGCAAGCAGGGCGAGGCCGCCAAGACCGAGACGGCGGCGAAGGCTGGCCTGTTCGAGGACCCGGAAGGCTGGGAGGCACAGCAGCAGGCCAAGATCGACGAGCGCGTGGCCGCCGTCGAAGCGCGCCTGCGCGGACAGGCTCTTGAATATGATCTCGCCCAGACCCGCACGCGGATCGGCGACGAGAAGTTCAAGGCCATGGACGAGGCCGTCACGGCTGCAGCCGCGCGCGACCCCGCGTTCGCCAAGCAACTGCGCGAGTTGTCGCCATACGGGGCTGGCGCGGCGATCGAAAAGTGGTATGACCAGAACGAGGCGGTTCTTAACCCGGCCGCCTACGAGGCCCGTTTGCGCGAAAAATGGGAAGCGGAAAGATCCGCTGCCGACGCCCCGAACGGCCGACCTGCCGGCCAAAAGCCCGCAACCGGCGCCTCAGCTGCCGGCGAGAACGTGGTCGTTCTCCCCAAGTCCCTGTCGCGCCAGGCATCGTCCCGCGCGGCGACCGATGACGGGGATGGTGACGACAGCGAGGCAGCAATTTTCGCAGCAGGCGCCAACACGCGCCGCGCGTAACAGGGGCACATCATGGCCGTCACGACCACTTCGCCGAACAACGCAATTCTGAAGTTCCGCAAGGAATTCTGGCGCGAGTATCGCCGCGAGAACCTGTTCTCTCCGTACATGGGTGAGAACGTCACCGCCATCATCCAGATCCTTCATGAGCTCAAGGAGGGCGGCGACCAGATTAACGTGCCCCTCATCGGGCGCCTTCGCGGTCCCGGCGTCGGCACCGGCCCGCTGACCGGCAACGAGGAGAAGCTGGACAGCAACGGCGTCCGCTTCTGGATCGACTGGAGCCGCAACGCGGTTCTGCTCAACAAGAAGTTCCTGCGCCAGTCCTCTTTCGACCAGCTAGAGACCGTGCGTCCCCTCCTGATGGAGTGGGGCAAGCTGCTCCTGCGCGACGAGATCATCCTGGCCCTGCACGCCCTGCCGTCCGAGTCTCCGCCGATCAACCTCGGTTCCGAGACCGTGTCGTCCTTCGGCACCTACTCGACCGCCGGCCAGCGCATCAACGGCACGCTCTACGCCGCGGCCACGGCCACGCAGAAGAACACCTGGCACACCGCCAACATCGACCGCGTTCAGTACGGCAACGCCGTAGCGAACTACGTCGGCGGTTCGCACTCGGCCTCCCTCGCCAACATCTCGGCTTCGACCGGTCGCCTGACCGCCGCGGGCCTGCTTCTGATGAAGCGCCGCGCCCGCAAGGCCGATCCGGCGATCAAGCCCTACATGGTCAAGAAGGGCGGCGCGCAGGAATACTTCGTCTGCTTCGCCGGCTCGAACGCCTTCCGCGACCTCGCCAACGATTCCGTGATCGTGGCAGCCAACACGAACGCCCGCGCCCGCGAGGGCAACGGCATGGACGACAACCCGCTGTTCCAAGACGGCGATCTGCTCTATCGCGGCGTCATCATCCGCGAGATCCCCGAACTGGAGCAGTTCTGCACCGTTGCGGCTGCGGGCGCTGCCGGCATCAACGTCGCCCCGGTGTTTATGCTCGGCCAGAACGCGATCGCCGTCTGTTACGGCCAGATGTGGAAGCCGACCGAGCGCAAGGAAGACGACTACCAGTTCCTCAAGGGCCGCGGCATCGAGGCCTGCTACGGTCTCGGCAAGGTCTTCAAGCGGTTCCAGGACAACGCGAACCTGCTCAAGGACTGGTCGGTCTACACCGCCTATTTCGCCTCGATCGACGACGCATAAGCCTGACGGGGCGCCTTCGGGCGCCCCTCCCACATCTCCCGTTCTCTGATCTGAGGCAGTCAAATGGCTCTCGAAAACAAGGCCCGCGTCTACCCGCAGAACTGCTGGCACGGCGCCAAGCACGTCATCCTGTTCGGCAACGCCGCCGGCTCCCGCGAGATCGTGTGCGTCCCGCGCGGCGCATTCGTCAAGGCCGCCATCGTCGACGTGACCGAGGCGTTCAACGGCACGGGCGCCACGCTCGACATCGGCATCGCGGGCAACACGTCCGGCCTTGCCGCCGCCGCTAATACGGCCATCGGCACCGCCGGCTACAAGGGCCCGGTGACGTCCGGCGCCCTCGCTGGCGACAAGTACTTTGCCGGCGACACCGTGCTCCTCGCGACGTTCAACCCTGGCACGGGCGGCACGACCGGCCGCGTCGCGATCTGCATCGAATTCTACCCGCAGCAGGACTGAGCCTGCAGAAGCCTGGGAGTGAAGCCATGATTGCACGGATTGGACGCTACTGCTCGACCCTCGTTTTTGGCTACAAGCCGGCAGGGGTAAGGCGCTTCGGCGTTCTGCCGTTCGGAAATGGCTTCACTCTCCGCGCTGGACCCGTCGCGGCGCATTTTTGGCGCCTCTCCGATAACGACATCTGAGGTACAGAAATGCCGAAAATCACTTACCTCGACCCCGAGGACACCGGCAGCGTTCAGTGGCACGGCAAGTCGTTTGCGCCGAATAAGGCCGTCTCGGTCGATGGCGACGCGGATGCGGCCCTGATCGCGGCTGCCTCTGCCTCGCCGGGCTTCTGGAAGGTCTCCGGTCTGTCCGGCGACGACAAGGACGCCGCCGATCAGGCGGCGGCCGAGCAGAAGGAGAACGATGAGCGCGCCGCGGCTGCGCTGCGGGCCGACGAGGAGGCCGAGCAGGCTGCCGCCGACGCCGAGCGTGCCGCGTCCGAGGAGATCACGATGCCGGGCAAGACCGAGGCCGCCAAGGCTGACGCTGCGCCCGCCGTCAAGAAGCCCGGCGCTCGCTGATGCCCCGAACCCTGGCGGAACTTGCGCAGCGCGCGCTCTCAATCCTCAACGAAGTCGGCGCCGGCCAGCCCGGAGCCGCCGAGGATCTGGAGCTTGCGAGGCGTGAATCTGCCGGGGTTCTCGCCCGCCTGTTTGAGCGCGACGTCACCGCGTTCGAGGTCTCGGAGCCGATTCCCGAGGCCATGTTTCAGCCCATCGCCATCTGCCTCGCGAACGCCATCGCGGACGACTTCGCCGTCGACAGCGAGACCGCGTCACGGATTGCCGCGCGCACCGAGGCCGCCGAGCGCGAACTGCGCTTGCTCAAGCGGGGGCGTCCGACGTATCGTCCGCAGTGCTCGGAGTATTTCTGAGGCTGGGAGGACGAGATGGACGATTTGACCGCTGCCGATTTCCGCCTGCTGCTGTCGCTGCTGAAGTTCGCCATTGTGGCTCCAGATCAGCGCGACCGTGTGCAGAGTGCGCTTGAGCAGGAGATGGCCTGCGCTGAGGCGTGGGAGAATCCGCAGCCCGAGCGAGGCACCGCACCGTCCTTGAGCTCGCTCAGCTTTGAGCAGGTGCGCAAGATGACGATGCAGACGTTCGTGCAGGAGAACGTTCTAGTCTCTGCCATGAAGGCCGAGCCTGAGCCGCGCCTGCTTGCCGCCGAGCCAGACGCGATCATCCCGGCACGCTAATGGCCGCGATCGTCTTCCCGCAATCCTCATCCCCTGGCGAACGCCCCGGCGAAGGTCAGGGGCGGCTCGTCAACGCGATGGCGGTTGCGGACGGCAGCGAGATCAAGTTCGACAACGTACCCGGCCTGCAGGCTGTGGCAGACCTTGGGCGCGGCGGGCCGAGAGGCATGCTTGTGGCCGGCCCGCTGCTGTACGTGGCTGTGCAGGATCGCTTGCTGGTGATGAACGGCAACCTCGTGCCGACGAACCTCTTGCGCGGCTTGGCGGGCGAGCAGCCGGTCTCCATGGCCCGCAATAACAAGGCCCCGCGTCCAGACGTGGTGGCCGTGACCGAAAACGGGCCGTTTGTGGTCTCGGCGGACGGCGCGTCGGTCCAGGACTACCCCGATGACACGGTGGGCTTTCCGGCCGACGTTGCCGAGCTCAACGGCTACCTGATTTTCGCTTATCAGGACGCCACCATTCGAGCGACAGGCGAGGGCGCGAACCCGCAGAATTCGCTTGTTCTGAACGACCTCTCGAAAACGATCGACCAGAGCCGCGGCGGCGGCATCCTGCGCGGCGTGGTCAAGGATGGCGTGTACGTCGCGTTCAAGGCGAACTCGATGTCATTCTATCGCGACGTCGGAACCTCGCCGTTTCCGCTAGCGCGGGCGACCGAGGCCGTGGACGTCGGCCTCTGGGGCAAGTGGTGCCTTGCCGGCAACGATGCGGGCTGGGATGGGCCGCTGTTCTGGATCGCGCAGGACGGCTCCCTGCGCCGCCTTGCAGGCTACCAGCCGCAACGGGTGTCCTGGCGACCGTTCGAGCTCGCCGTATCGCGCACCGTCGACCGCCAGTCGATCCGCATGTGCGTCTACACGTTCGAGGGCAATTCCATCCTGTCGATTTCGGGGCCCGAATGGACATGGGAATACAATGTTACGACGGATCGATGGCACGAGCGCGAATCCTACGGCTTGAAGCGGTGGCGCGCGCAGTTCAGCGTGAATGCGTTCTCTCGGTGGCTGCTCGGCGATACCATAAGCGCGTCGCTGCTGTCCTTGGCGCCCCAGAGCAGACAGGAGGCCGGCGAGCCCCTGGTCTGGACCGTCGAGGGCGTGATGCGGGATTTTCCGACGAATGCCGTGGTGCCGACGTTCCACCTGAACATCTCGACAGGTGAAGGCCGCGAGTTCGCCGTGAGCGACCCGGGTCGCGATCCGCAGGTCGGCGTCGCGTGGTCGCTGGATGACGGCGCGACCTGGTCCGAGCCCCTCCTGCGCGACATCGGTCGGCAGGGACAGCGGGCGCTATCCGTGCGCGTCAACCCGCGGGTTCGGGCTCGGGAGCAGGGGTTCCGGTTGCGTCTCGAGATCTCGGATCCGGTGGATTTCCTGATGGGCGCCGCGGTGGTGCCGTCGTTGCAGGGGAGGGGTAGCAGGTGATCCCCGCCGACTTCCCCGACCCGCCCAAGCCGCCGCCGGCCAACGTTCCCGTAACGGACGTGGCGTGGTACGACTATGCGGTCGATCTGCAACGGTATCTCGTGCGGCTGGTCGCGGCGCTGAAAGGCTGAACGATGGGTATCTTTGACGCGCTGACCGGAAACGCCAGCAAGAAGGCGACGAAGGACGCAGCCGCGACCCTCGGCGCCGCGGCGACGACCGGAACGAACACGATCTATGCCGGCCGCGATCTCGCAAACGGCGTCCTCGAATCGGGCCAGGGCATTCTGGCGACTGGCGGCGACGCGGCGCGTGGCGACCTGCAGGGCGGTGCGGCTAATGCCACGGGCCTGCTCGGTCAGGCCGGTGCGGTCTACGATCCTCTCGTGCAGGGCGGCGGGGCGGCCTATCAGAAGCTCCTGAACGCGACGGGCGCAAATGGCGCTGCAGGGTCGGCGCAGGCGGCGACGGATTTCCGCGCGGCGCCGGGCTACGAGTACGCGCGCGACGAGGCCCTCGGCGCCGTCTCGCGAGCGGCCGGAGCTCGCGGCGACCTTGCCGGCGGCAACGCGACGACGGACCTCCTGCGCACGGCGACGGGGCTGGCCGATCAGGGGTATCAGCAGTACGTGAACAACCTGTCGGGCTTGCAGGGCGCCTACACCACCGGTCTCGCCGGACAGGCGGGCGCGCTGACCGGACAGGCGGGCGTCGCTGGCAATCTCGGGTCCGCGCTGGCCGGCGTCGATCAGCAGACCGCGCAGGGGCGCGCAGGGCTCGCCGCGACGATCGCGGGCAACAACTATAACGCCGGCACGGCATCGGCTGGCATCGGGAACCAAGCGGCCCTCGGTATCGCCGACACTCTGCAGAAGGGCGCGAAGGCCCAGGAACAGGCGAGCGCGAACGTCCTCGGCTTGGGATCAAACCTGATCGGTGGTATCGCCAATTTTGCAGGCGGGGGCGGCATCTCGAACCTGTCCAAGCTGTTCGCGTAGGAGCATCCATGTCTGGCGGCGTCGCGGTCGATTTTTCTGCACTCTCGCGCGCTGGCACGTCTCTGGCGGCCGGTCTTGAGGAATCTCGGAAGCAGACCCTCCTGCAGGCCCTCGGCGGGCAGGTTCAGGCCGGCGATTATGCGGGCGCGGCCAAGACTGCGTTTGATGCGGGCGACCTGCAGACCGGCCTGTCGCTGGTGAAGCTCGGCGACGCCAAGGCGCAGACGGCAGATTTCCAGAAGCAGTTCGGCGGCGGTTTGGCGGGCGTCCTCGGTGGGACGGTCGACCCGAGCACGGGCACGCCGGCCGCTCCTTCGCCTGCGGCTCCTGTTGCGCGCGGCCCGGCGTTCACGGATGCGGGCGGTGTGGCTGGATCGTACCTTGCGACCCTGCGCGGCAAGGAATCCGGCGGCAGCGCGACGGCTAAGAACCCGAACAGCAGCGCGACCGGCATCGACCAGTTCACCGCCGGCACGTGGGAAGGCCTGCGCAAGAAGTACCCCGAACTCGGTCTCACGCCGGATGGTCGTACCGACGTGACGCAGTCGACGCGCGCCATGGAACGTTTCACGCGCGACAACGCTTCCGTGCTGACGAATGCGGGCGTTCCGATCACGCCGGGCAACCTGTACGTGGCACATTTTCTTGGGGCCGGCGGCGCAACGCGGTTCATCAAAGGCGCTATCAACAATCCGGAGGCGCCCGCCGCGGCGTTCGTTGACCCGTCGTCGGTCGCCGCGAACCGGACGATCTTCTACAACCGCGACGGCTCGCCTAAGACTGCCGGGCAGGTCTACGCCGAGCGCACGAGCCGTTTCGGTGGCGGTGCGCCCGAGCAGCCCGCGCGAGTTCAGGTGGCAAGCGCCGACCCCGGGTTCGTGCCGCAGATGCCGAGCGCTGCTGCCGGCGTGTCCGCATCTCCCGCCGGCCCGGCCATGACGTTGCCCGGCGCCGCGCCAGGGCCGGGCGGCCCAACCATGACGTTGCCGGCCGAGGCCGACCCCGTGCCGCAGGAGCAGCGCGTTCAGATCGCGCAGGCGGCGCCCCAGGTGCTCGTGCAGGCCGGCATGAAGCCTGCGGCGGCGGCCACGTTCAATGGGATGCAGCCCGGCTCGGCGCAGCGCATCCAGTGGCTCGTGCGGGCGATGGCGCATCCTGCGGCACCGGAAGGGGCCAAGGAGGGCATGAAGGCCCTGCTGGCGAATGAGTTACAGATGGACCGCGAGAACCGGCAGATGACGCCGGATCAGAAGGAATACGCCTGGCGTGTCGCCAACGGGTTTCGTGGGTCCGTCGAGGATATGATTGCGGAGAAGCGCAAGGGCGCCGATCCGGCCATCATCCAGGAATACGAGTACGCCAAGAGCAAGAACGGCTACACGGGCTCGCTGCTGGATTACACGAAGTCAAAGGCCGAGGCCGGCGCGACGCGGGTCAGCCAGACGAATGCGGCGCAGCGCAGCAAGCAGGATGACGTGGTCGACGAAGATCTCGGCAAACGCCAGATTGCAATTCGAGACGCCAATTCGGCCGCCTCAACGACGCTCGGCAATATCCGAGTGATGAAGCAGCTTGTGGACGATCCGACGTTCTATTCCGGCACGTTTGGTGGGCTCGCGACCCAGGGGAAAAAGGCACTCGCCTCGTTTGGCCTTGGTGCGGCTGATGGCGCCCGCGCCAACGAAGGGTTCCAGAAGCTCTCAGCGCAGTCGATCCTCGACAAAGCTGGCGGGTCTCTCGGCGGCGGGTTCTCAAACGGCGACCGGATATTCATTGAGCAGACAGCGGCAAACATTGAGAACACGCCAGCAGGCAACAAGCTGATTCTGGAGATGGCCGAGCGCATGGCGCTTCGGAACCAGAAGACGCACGAAATGATGGTCGAATACAAGAAGACCCATAACAACCGGATAGACGACGATTTTCAGACTCAGCTCGACCGGTACGCTGTCGAAAACCCTGTCTTTGCCGGCCTAGAAAACATGCCCGGCGTCGCCCCGGCTCGGAACCCCGCGCCCGCCGGCACCCCGGCGCCCGGTCAGCGTGACGCCAGCACTCAGGGGCTCAAGCCCGCGCCGCCCGAGGAAATCGCGCTCGCGCGGGCAGCGATTGCGTCCGGCAAGAAGTCGGCAGAGCAGGTGATGGAAATGATGAGGAAGCGCGGCTTCGTGCCGGCCGGGCTGTGACGTCCAGGACCGCCGACAGCGTGACGGTCGCGCCCCAGGCGAGGGCAAATCCCATCAGCAGCGGAGCGGACCCGAACCCGGGCTCGCCTGCGGTGACGGCGGCGCGAGATCCTGCTAGGACGGTCAGGATGATTGCGCTCTGCATGACGAGCCAAGGAAGCTGACGCATGGCCGCGGGGAACCCGTATCTCGATGACGCGCCCGCCTCGGGCGGCAATCCGTACCTCGACGATACCCCCGCACCGTCCGCGGCGCCAGCGAAACCGGCCGCCGCTTGGGGGTTTGCGGACTACGCGACGGACGGCGTTCGGTCGCTGCTGAACGGCGTCGGCAAGGGTGTGGCGGGCGTCGTCGGTCTTCCGGCTGATGCTTTACGCTTGGGGCAGGCCGGGCTAGACTATTCGCAGTCGATCGGCCAGGGGCGCGATTACGAGGCGGTCGCTGCCGAGAACCGGAACCGCGGCGCCGTGGGCATCCCCGACGTCGTGGCGCAGCGGGTGGCACAAGGCGCGCGCACGCTCGGTTCCGAGAATATCCAGGCGAACCTGCCGACGCAGCACGAGCCACAGTCGCGGGCTGGCAAGGTCATCAGCGAGGCGGCGAATTTCGCGACGCAGGGCGCCGCGCTGCCCCTCGGCGCCGGCCGCGCTGCGGCTGCTGGCGTAGGTGCCATTGCGGGGGTCGGCTCTGAGGCGGCAGGTCAAGCCACGGAAGGCACGGCGGCCGAGCCCTACGCCCGCCTTGCTGGTGCTCTTGCGGGTGGTGGCGTTGCTTCCTATGCCGGCCGCGCGTCGGGGGCAGAGCAGGCCGCTACGGCGTCTTTGCGGTCGTTGCCTGAGGCCGAACGCGAGGCGATCCTAGCCCGCGCGCAAACTCTGATGGGGGACGCGCAGGGCGCTGGAATCCCACTGTCTGCGGCGAACGCTATCGACGCCGCCTCGAACGGCGTAACCGATCTTTCGAGCTTGCAGCGCCACGTCGAGGCGTTGGGCGGGATGCGTGGGTTTTATGCCGGAGGGGCCGACAGGACAGAGGCCGCCGCGCGACGCGGGTTCGATCAAATCGCGCCGGTACCGAACGACCCGAATGTCATCGGCCCTCAGGTAGGGCGGGCAGCCGAGGAGATTGTCACGGACGCGAATAAGGCCCGCACGGCGGCTGTGGCGGACGACGCTCTGGCCGCCCGTTCCGATACGGTCGACCCGGCAAGCGTCGAGTCTCTGGTCAAAAGCCTAGACGAACGGATTTCCGCCGACACGACTGGTTTGTCGCACGCGCCGTTAAAGCAGATGCGGGATTCCCTCGTCACGCGCGAGGCACGCGAGGCTGTTCCGGCGGTGCCGGGCGAGCGCGTTGCGGTGAACGACCCGAAGACGGGCCGCCTTGTACGGTACGAGATGACACCCGGCACGCCCGAAGTGCCAGCGGCGGCTCGGGAATACGCGACCGACGTCGAAAATCTGGATCGCGTTCGGAAGTATTTCCGCGACCGCACTGAGTTGCCGGCTTTTGCTCCTGACGCGATCGACAAGGAAACCGGTGCGGTGGTCGGGCGCGCGATGGGCACGATTGATCAAGCTTTGACCGAGGGCAGCGAGGCGTATGCCCGCCGCAACGCCGATTATGCCAGGATCAGCCGCGAAGTCGTCGAGCCCCTCATGCAGGGGCCGATCGGCCGCTTGGCAAAATCCGATATTACAACTCAGGAGGCTATGGCGGCGCTGCTTCCGCGCGGCGACGAAGCGCTGGCAAATAGCCAAGGCGTTATCAGCCGCACATTTGGCGCTCTTCGTGAGAAAAACCCATGGGCAGCAGCGCAACTCGTGCGGGCTAATGCCGAGGGCATTTTTAATACTGCCGCTAAGGATCTAGTTTCTGGCCCGAACGCTAACGTAGGCCCAAAATTCGCATCAAACTATCGCGGCAACCCACAGATGGCCGCCAACAACGAGGCGGCGATTCGGGCCGGTATTCCGAATGGCGACGCTGTGGCGGACGGATTTAACCGGCTTCTCGACGTGTTCGAGGCGATGGGGCGCCGGCAGAACGTCGGGTCTCGGACCGCCTACAACGCTGAGGAGCTCGCCCGTATGAAGCAGGGTGGCCCCGTCGAGAGACTGGCCGCGAACCTCGCCACGGGCGGAATCAAGCTGCCGGCTCGCATCATCGCCAAGATTGAGGAATGGCGCCTCGGTCGGAATCTCGACCAGCTGGCCGACCTATTCACGCGCCCCGATGCCGTGGCGGCGTTCCGGGGGCTCGCGGGGCAGGGCGACCCCACGGGTGCACTCGGCCGTCTTGCAGGCCTTGCCATCCGCTCGCAATCCGGCGCGCCGGGCGCTATGCAGATTCGCGTCCAGCCACGCACCGAGGACCGCTGACATGCTCGCCCCCTTCTCCCTGACGCCTGTCCTCGACCTCAACGGCAAGCCGATCCGAACCGCCGTTCTGCAGGTGTTTGAAGCGGGCACGACGACGCCGGCCGTTCTCTACAAGCAAGCGAACTACGCCAACGGCACCGAGCATCCGAACCCGATCCCGGTGAACGGCGCCGGCATCCTGCCCGTCATGTACGGCGCGGGCGCCTTTAAGTTCCGGGCCCTGTCTGCGCCGCTGCCGGGCGGCTCAATCGTCTGGGAGGCGGACGGCGTCACGCTGACCGACCCTCCTGTCGTTGGCGATCCCGGCGCAGGCGAGTCGACCGACATCGCCAAGACGGGAGACATCAAGCAGCGATACGATACTGGCACGCATCCGGGTTGGGCGCGGCTCAACGGTCGCACGATCGGGAACGCGGCGTCGGGGGCAACCGAGCGCGCTGCGGCTGACACGCAGGGGCTTTTCCTCCTGCTCTGGACGGTCGACGACTCGCTCGTGGTCGTCGGCGGGCGCGGGCAGACGGCGCAGCAGGATTTCGACGCCGGCAAGCAGATGACGCTGCCGAATGCAGCCGGGCGCCTGCTTGCGGGCCTCGACGGCATGGGCGCGGCCGCCTCAGGTTCCTACGGCTCGCAGAACTGGAATGCTGGCGGATCAGCCACGCGGCTCGGCTCGACGACGGGCGTCTGGTCCGTCACGCTCGGGATCGCCAACCTGCCGGCACACGATCACCCGTTCTCTGTCGACGTCGCGCCAGGTGGCGGATTTACCTACAACGGGGCAACGGGCGCAAAGGACGTGCAACACGCGCACGGCGTCGGTGTGTCCGGGTTCAACATCACCGTCGGCGGACCCACTTCGATTTACACGCTCTCGGACTCGCCGAGCCCTGCCGTGAACTTTCCGACACGAGACGCGACGATCAATCACGACCACGCGTTCACGGTTTCAGTGGGCGACCACGACCACAACGTAACCGCGACGCTCGGTCAGACGGGGTCCGGCACGGCGCTGCCTATCGCAAACCGGCTGATGCTGGTAACGACCTATATCAAACTGTGAGCGGGGGTCTGGGATGGATCGGGCGGCGTTTTTCGATGCGGTACGGAGCGCGCCGTTCGCAGGCAAGCTGACGTCGTCTCAGGTGGTCGGCGTTGAAACGCTGCTGGATATGTGCCCGCCGCTGACGCCGCTTGACCATCTCGCGTATGATCTTGCGACCACGTTCCACGAGACCGCGCGAACGATGCTCCCGATTGAGGAGTACGGGCGCGGAAAGGGTCGGCCGTATGGCCCGACCGGGTTCTGGGGCCGAGGGTACGTGCAACTGACGTGGGAGGCGAACTATGCCAAGGCCACGAAGCGCTTGCACGAACTTGGCTATCTCACGGGCGCGCAGGATCTTGTGAAGACGCCCGACCTCGCGCTCGACCCGCGTATCGCTGCGGCGATTCTGTTCGTGGGCATGGCCGAGGGTTGGTTCACGGGCAAGAAGCTGTCCGACTATTTTGGGCCCGGCAAGTCCGACGCGATCAACGCGCGGCGCATCGTGAACGGGACCGACAAGGCATCGGTCATCGCCAGTTATCACATGATGTTCCGCGCCGCCCTGCAGGTTGCCAAGTACGTTCCGGGTGGTGTGGCGCCATCCGTACCCGTGCCGCCCGTCCAGACTCGGCCCGTGCCGCCCATTGCGCCGGTCCCGCCGACGCCGCCAGCGGCTCCTGGCGGTCTGTTTGCTGGCATCCTCGCGCGCCTGCGGGCCGCCTATCCTCCGAAGGTGTGACATGGCCGGTGGCGTCCTGGGGCAAATTATCGGCGGCGCGATCACGGGCGGCATTGGCCCGGCTATTGGCGCCGCGCTGCCGTCGATCACGGACACGGCGAAAATTCTCGTCGAGCGTCTTGTGCCGGACCCCGCAGCGCGCGCGCAGGCAGAAAAGGAGCTCGCCGAGGCTCTGGCAGCTGACCGGGCGGCGATCTTGGCTGCGGTGGCGGCGTCGGACACAGCACAGAACGCCGTCAACCTTGCTGAGGCGCAGGGGAATGATCGCTACTCCTCGCGGTGGCGTCCGACGATCGGCTGGATTGGCGCGCTGGCCCTAGGGTATCAGTTCCTCGTCGCGCCCGTCATGGGCTGGTTCGGCGGCATCGTGGGCGTCGCGTTGGGTGTATCGTTCCCTGTGCCGCCCATGCTGCCGACAGGGGATCTGATGCCTCTGATTTATGCGTTGCTCGGCCTCTCCGCGTCGCGCACCGTTGAGCGTATGTCGGGCGTTTCTACTGCCGAGCCTGCAGGTCTGCATAAATGAGCAACTTCCCCGACGCGCAGGTATGGAAGCCCGTTTTCATCGAAGCACAAGCCAGGGTCCAAGAGGCGGCTGTAGGGGACTGGATCTCCTGGCAGAGCCAAATCTCGCCCATCACGATCTTGACGACGATCGGCATGCTGATCGCGTTTGCCGGCTGGCTGCTGAAGATCGGCGGCAAAAACCGCGATTTCGAGAGTGTTCAGGACGCGGTCAAGGATCTTCGAAAAGAATTCAAGGAACTTACCGAAGAGCGGAACACTTCAAAGGAGAAGACCCGGAACGAGCGCGATGCGTTCCAGGCCGCTATGAATGCGAGCTTGACCATGATGGAAAGTCGCAATGCCGAATTCCGCGGTCAGGTAAACGCGACGTTTGCCACCAAATCAGAACTAATGACTCTTGAGGAGCGAACCTCAAAAGATATGGATCGCGTCGTCGCCCGCCTCGACACGATCAGCGGGCGACTCGAAAGCATCGGCGACAGCGTCGTCAAGGCGCTGGGCCGGATTCACAGTTAGCCTTTAATGATCCCGATTTCGGTCCAGCCCTTTAGGGAGGCATACTCATATGCTCTCCCTGATGTTTCGTGCCCTGGAACCGAGATGTAGCGCCCATTGAATACGCCGCAGACGGTGTATGTCTGTTTCTTATCGGTCATGGTCTGCTCTCCTTATGCGGCCTTGGCGCGGCTGCGGCGGCCGGTGGTGGTGGCGGGGTCGGCCTGGGGCTCCGGAGGCGGGAAGTGATAATCGGGGAGTTCGTCCGATCCGGTCATCTCAGCCCCGCCGAGCGTGCCCGGCTCTAATTCGCCTGTGCGCTCAAAATAGGTTGGCTCCTTTTCGGAGGGAACTTCTCCAGGCCCTTCGCCTCCCTCCGGCGCCGCCTCGACCTCGACCGACCCCCACCGCGCGGCCATCTCCTTGACCCCGCCGTCACGCCCCTTCTGAGCGTGGTAGCGGATGCCGGGCAGGGCGAGGATCGCCGCGAGATCCTGCGTCTGCGCGGCCTCGTGGATCACGGTTCCGGTCTGGATCTGGTTCTGCAGCGACTTCTTGTCGACCGGGATGAAGGCCGGGATGAGTACGAAATAACCGTGCTGGCGTGCCATTAGAAAACCTCATCGTCTTCGTTGTGGGAATGGTCGCGGTCGTCAAACTCGCGTCCATCTATGGTCTGGCCCGCGTATGGGTCAGCATCCTCAATCACGCCGTCCTGGTCGTGAGCGGGAATCTCGGGTTTGGGCACGAGACGGGCGAGCTCGTCGCCGATCTCGTCAAGAGCCTTGTTTGCGCGCGGGTCCAGGCTTGAGCGGAACTCGTCGAGCGGCCTCTGACCCTTGCCGGCTGCGACCCGGGCGGCGGCGAACAGGCGCTCTTTCGCGCTCGGCGCCTTCGCCTCGGCCGCAAGCCGCTTGACCGTGAACGGCGCGCGCTTGGCCTTGGTGACGGTCAGCGCGGTCGTGAAATCGCGCTCAATGTCCGACATGTGTGAGATGCGGATGCCGCCAACCTTCATGCCGCCAAATACGACGCCAGGGTCACAGTAGAGCGTCATCTGCCTGCCGGCATACTTTGATGCATCCGCGCCCCAAGCGGCGATCATCACGCGCCGCATGGACTTGCCGGGCTTGTACGGCTTGCCGTTGTCGCCCTCGAAATAGACGGCGACCGGTTGTTCCGAGTTGCCGGTGCCGGACACCTTCGTAATCGTGATGGTGCGCGGCCCGGCGATGAGGTCGTCCGCGTTCATCTGATCGGACTTCGGGATGACGTGGGCTGACATATCCATCAGAGCACCATTTCCTGCTCAGGCGCGCGGCGCTGTGTCGGCACGGCGCCAGACGCCTTCACGGCCTCGTGATATTTTGTAAGCGTGTCGGCCAAGCGCTCCTCAAAAGCGCCCGCCGCCGATACGATTGCCGACTGGATGGCCTCGTCCGGATAGGCCCGGATGACGGCCATAGGCAGGCCTGCGGAATAAGAGATCAGGTCGCACCACTCCCGCTCAGACACGAGCAGGCCCGTCTGCACCTGCAGCGCGAAGTCGGCCGGGATCGTTCTTTCCATGACGTTGACGGCAAACGTCTCGACCTGGAATTTCTGCCGGCGGGACTTTGCTTCTACCAGCCCGTCCGACCCAACGAAGGCGTCGGGTGAATAGCCGATCGTGAACCCCCACTTGTCGTTCGTGACGAACCCGACCGCCTCGACCGGCGCGTAATACCGGGCGTAGACGGACAGTGCCTCTAGCTCGTCGTCGCGCCCGCGCAGCATGTCGTCGCTGATGTAGCGCGGCTCCACGAACTGCGTCAGGCGTTGCGCGGCGAGTTCGTACAGGTGGGACCGCTCCTTGTCGTTGCGAGCGGCCTTGAGCGTCGGCGTCAGGATCAGATGCATTTCTGATGCAGTCAGGAGGCCGCAGCGGGCGGCCAGCCACTCGTCGGTGCCCTGGATCAGGTCGGCGTGGATGCGGGGCGCCATCAGAGCCTCCAGATCACGATGGAGGCCGCGCCTGCCGCTGCGCTAAGAATGAAGGAAAGCACGCAGAACAGCATTCCATACCAGCCAGCTTTAGCCTGACCTTTGTTCATCAGATTGATAGCGCCCATAAAGCAGGCAAAACCAAATATTAGCGCAAGCCCGCAAAGGGACCATGTCGGAATTGTAGCGATCCACATCACGCCACCTCCGCGCCAGTGTACGCCAACCAAGCCGCATAGACGGCCTCGGCGTACGTCGGTTTGAGTCGCATGTTGCGCAGGTCCGTGCCGATGCGGCAGGCCCAAGCGCGCGCCTCGCCCTGTCCTGGCACGCGTGCCGCCGAAAAGTGAAGATTATGTTCGTCGCAATCAGCGACGATCTGTTCGATTGTCATGTGCCGTCCTCGTCTCGTGTTCCCATCGCCGTTGTAGTAAGCCGTTGACGGGGTGTCAACAGCCATTTATCAGGAAGACAGGAGGACACGAGATGGACGAAAAACCAACCTGTTCGGTGATGGGGTGCGGCTCGCCTGTGATCGCGCGCGGCCTGTGCGTCGCGCACTATCGGCGCCTGCAGCGATCGTCACCGCCCGGCGCCCGCGTCACGGCGCGGCATCAGGAGTTGCTGGCGGCGTTCGGAGGGATGCGCGCGTTCTGCCGGGCCGTCGGCATCCACTCGCCCGTGGTCTACCGCTGGAAAGACGGCGCGATTCCGGCCGAGCGGCATCCGGAGATTCTGGACGGCGCGGCTCGGGCTGGGGTCGATGTGGAGCGGGTGCGGCGGGCGCTGGGAGGCGTGTAATGAGAGCATATTACAACGAAATAGACTCATACGCCGCACAGTGGATTCGCAACTTAATCAAAGCAGGGCATGTGACCGATGGAGAAGTGGACGAGCGCTCAATTGTCGATGTCGTTCCATCAGACTTGCGAGGATTCGATAGGTGCCATTTCTTTGCCGGCGTTGCCGTCTGGGATTACGCACTCGGCCTCGCCTGTTGGCCTGCCGAACGCCCCGTCTGGACCGGCTCCTGCCCCTGCCAACCTTTCAGCGCGGCAGGCAAAGGCGGCGGGTTCGATGACGAGCGGCACCTATGGCCCGCTTGGCATCACCTCATCCGCGAGTGTCGACCTGCAACGGTCCTTGGCGAGCAGGTTGCGAGCAAGGACGGCCTCGGTTGGCTCGACCTTGTTCACGCTGACCTGGAAGGAGAGGGCTACGCCGTCGGGGCGGCTGATCTGTGCGCTGCGGGCGTCGGCGCTCCGCATATCCGCCAACGGCTCTGGTTCGTGGCCGACGCCGAGCGCGAGCGGTTTCGAAGCCAAGGACCCAGAGCGCCTTGCGCAGCGGCGGGAGCAATGCAAGGAGAGAACGGGCAACGGGAACGGCTTTGGCCTGTCTCTCGGTCAAGCGGCGCTAATGTATCTGGGCTCCTGGCTGTCTCCGCAGAGTCGGGATCACAAGGGCGCCTCTCTGCCGGGCAACGACCTGACACACAACTCGCGCCCGCTGAACGAGGTGGCGCGGCTAGCGTCTTGGGCGACGCCGGGAGCGAAGGACGGTGCCAAGTCGGTTCGGACGGCCGAGGGCGCCGCAAAGGAAGCGGAGCGCAAGGGCTGGCAGAACGACCTCTGCACGAACGCGCACGCAGCTATTGGTCCGACGCCGACTGGATCGCCTGCCGAGACGGGAAAGCCCGGCCAGTTGAACCCGGCACATTCCCGCTGGCTCATGGGGCTCCCGCCCGCGTGGGACGCCTGCGCGCCTACGGCAACGCGATCAACGCGGAAGCGGCAGCCTGCTTCATAGGCGCCGTGCGGGAGGCGCGCCCGTGATGGATAGCCGCCCGTTTCAAAACGACCTCATCGCCTCAACCCGCCAGGCCCTCAAGCATCACAGCGCCGTGATCCTGCAGAGCCCGACCGGCTCGGGCAAGACGGTCATGTCGTCGATCATGGTCAAAGGTGCCCTGGCGAAGGGCGGGCGCCCGTGGTTCATCTGCCATCGTGACTTCCTCGTCGAGCAGACCAGCCTGACGTTCTACGGCATCGGCGTGGATCACGGCATCATCGCGCCAAGCCGGCCGTTCAACCCCTACAAGCACGTCCAGGTCTGCGCGATCGACACGTTGAAGAACCGCCTGCCGCGCATTCCTGCCGGCTGTTTCCCGACCGTGATTTTCGTGGACGAGGCGCAGCACAGTGCGGCCGGCGGGTGGGCGAAGGTCATCGAATGGGCGCTGCTCGTGGGCGCGAAGGTCGTCGGTCTCTCGGCCACGCCCGAGCGCCTCGACGGCAAGCCCCTGAACCCGCCCTATGCCTATCTGATCCCGGGCCCGTCCGTGGCTTGGCTGATGGAGCAGGGCTACCTGTCGCGCTACCGCGCGTTCGCGCCGTCGTCGCCGGCCCTTGGCGATGTGAAGACCCGGGGAGGAGACTATGCCGTCGAAGAGATCGAAGAGGAAATGGATAAGCCGACGCTCGTCGGCGACATGGTCGGGCACTACAAGACCCACGCACTCGGCAAGCGCGCCATATACTTTTGCGTATCAGTGGCACACTCCAAACACGTCGCTGAGGCCTTCTGTGCGGCGGGGGTTCCCGCTGTTCATCTCGATGGCACGACGCCTACCCACGAGCGAAAAGCGGCGGCTCTTTCGATGGCTGAGGGCCGCATCTCGGTCCTGACGAACGTCGCGCTGTTCGGGGAAGGGTACGACTTGGCGGCGCAGGCTGGCCGCGACGTGACAGTAGAGGTCGTCGGCCTCGCGCGTCCGACCAAGTCGCTCGCGCTCTACATGCAGCAGGTTGGCCGGGCCCTGCGCCGCAAGCCTGAGGCGGCTATCATCCTCGACCATGCCGGCAACATCGAATCTCACGGCCTGCCGGACGACGACCGGGCCTGGACGCTTGAGGGGCGCAAGAAAGGCGAGCAGAAAGCCGAGGTCGCCGTCACAGTCTGTAAGTCTTGTTTCGCCACGTACAGGGCCGTGATGAAAGCGTGCCCGGAGTGCGGCTCGGTGCGGCCGGCCGCCGAAGCGACGCCCAAGGCGCTGGCGGTCGGCGACGGCGAGCTCGTCGAGGTCGATCCCGTCGAGATGCGCAGGAGCCGGCAGAAGCAGGAGCACAGCTGCCGGACAGTCGATGAACTGATCGCGCTTGGACGTGAGCGCGGCTATGCAAAACCCGAAGCCTGGGGGGCAAAACTATGGTCAATACGGCAATCAAAACGGGACTACGTGGCCGAGAAGCGGGCCGAGGCTCACTTACGCAGATAGAGACCGAGATGGCGCTGTACATGCTGCGTGACGGCGTCACGGAAGGGAACATCGCGCGCATCATGCGCTGCCATATCGACGAGATCCTGCGGATTTCGGTCGCTTTGGGCGAGTCCAGGAGCGCGGAGGCGGCAGAGCGGAAGCGCAGGCAGGACAGGATGCGGCGCGCTGCCGAGAGGCATCAGAAGAAGTACGGGCAGAGGGCCGCGGCATGAAACAGGAAAAAGACCTTATCAACGAGATCCTGCTGCGCGCGAGCGAGCGGGGGCACCGGCTGTTTCGGCAGAATTCGGGCAAGGGGTGGGTCGGGAGGTCGAAAATGATGCGGACCGGAGATGTGGTGATTTCTGAGCCTCGCCCGCTCATCGCCGGCCTCTGCGTCGGCTCATCCGACATCATCGGATGGACCTCTGGCGGCCGGTTCGTGGCCCTTGAGGTCAAGACGCCCGGCGTCCGCACGAGCAAGGAGCAGGCTGCATTCATCAAGGCCGCCCACGCCTGCGGCTGCATCGCAGAGGTCGTGTTCTCGGCCGACGAGGCCTTGGCGCTGCTGCCGTAACGAAAAGCCCGCCCCGGGGACGAGCCAGGGCGGGCGCAGGTTTGGGAACCCGAGGCTGGGAGAGGACCAGCGCCGGTAAATTACGACACGTCTTGTGCTGCGTCAAGCGCGCAAGCGCTAGATATTGCGTCGCGTATGGTCTGCTCGTGTGCCTGCATGAAGGCGAGTGTTTTCAGAGCCGCCCGTAGCCCGTCGATCTCGAATTGCACCATGTGCGGGTGCTGGCGGTGGAACTCTCCCTCATACAGATCGTCGGCCGCGTCAATCGCTCTCTCAATTGCGCGCATCTGGTCCACCAGCCCGAGCCTCACCTTTTCTGCCATCTCTCGCCCTTCCCATCGCGAACCATCATCCAGCCGCGCACTTTCATGTGGTCCGCGATCCGGCGCTTATCCTCGCTGCCGGCCCTGTGAAGCGGCATCGCAATCGCCTCGAATAGGTCTTGTAGGCTCAACTCCCAACAGCCCGGCTCCCGCATGCGCGCGTCCAGGCGACCGGCCCACGGGTCATCGTGGTAGCGCAGGGATTGCTGGTATTCGGCATCAGGGACTTCGGACGGCTTCAGCCACCACTGTTCGCCCTGCAGGAACAGGCGGACGGCCTCAGCCCATAGCTGATCGCGATCGCGCTCCAAGGCCGCCAAGTCGCACGGCTTGCCACACGCCACAGGCCAGAACCGGCGGGCGCCCGTCGCGTCGTGCAGGTAGCCCGGGCCGCTAGGGTTCACCGTGCCGGCCGTCACGAACCGTCGCGGCGCCTCAATCACGTTCTTGCCGTAGGGCGGCCGGTAGCGGTCGACTTTCGAGCTCATCCACTTTTTGACGGCGTCGACTGTCTTCGCGCCCATGCCATTGAGCTCTGCGACCTCGACGATCAGCACGCCATTTGTCTGCATGGCGGCATCCTTGCCGGTCAGGGCCTCGACGCTGTCGGTGTAGAGCCGTTGCCCGTTGATCGTCGCCAGGACCTCCAACGCTGTCGACTTGAAGAAGCCTTGTGGCCCCTCAAGGATGAGCATCGTATCGACCTTCTCGACAGCCGCGCCCTCGGTCAGGGCCCTTGCCGCTGCGGCCACGAGCCATCGCATCCCGATAGTGCGGTGATAAGTGAGCGGCTCGGCCCCGAAATAATGACACAGCCACCCGTCTTGTTGGTCACCGCCATAAAGGCGATATACGCCATCCCACCGCAGACCGCGCAGGTAATCGGACACGGGATTGAACCGCTGCTCCTCTGCGGCAGCCGATATGGTTCGACCCATGCCCTCAGGCGACACCTGCATGTTGCCGGTTTCATACTTGTCGAGTTCCAGCGCGCATCGGGTCACATCGTCATCCGAAAGACCGCGCGGCGTCCAGGCGCCCGTGCCGCGGTCCCACGGCGGCCGGCGCGTCACCGTGATCGTGTTTGTGAACGTGTTGAGCGCGAACATGCCGACGAATTTGGGGTGATGGCGCACAAACTGAAACCAGTTTTTCGGTCGTTTGGGCTCAGGCTGGCCGTGCTTGTCGAATTCAAGATCAGCGCGCCAATCGTGGTCGGCGCCAGGCACGTTGCCGCCAGCGATAGCGACGACGTTCGTTCCGGGGATCGGGCGGGGCTTGGGGCGGGGCGCAGGCGGCTCGGGCTCTGGCGCGGGCTTCTCCTGCGCTGTCGGCCTGATCTGCTCAACAGCGCCCATGCCTTCAAGCCATTGCAGGCAGCGTTCGCCCGTCCAGCCCTCGGCGATGGCGTCTGCGCAGTCCCACCCCTTCGGCGCGCTCGCCGCGGGCCGGGCGACGCGCGCGGGCGCCGGGATCAAGTCAAGCAGCCCGGGCTTGCCGTTCCACCCCTCGACTGTGCGCGTCCCCTCCTCGTCGGCGTCAGGCCAGATGATGACGTCCCGGCCAGCAAGCGGAGACCAATCCGATTTCGCCGCGGCCTTACCCCCACCGGCCCAAGACACGACGACGTGCGACGGCAGGGCGGCTGCAAGCGCGTCGGCGCACTTCTCGCCCTCGACGACGACGACTGGAGCCTGCGGCCGCGCCGCGAGATCCTGCAGGCCATACAGCCGGCGCGGGACCTGCAAGACGTAGTGGCTCCAGCCTTCCTGACCGGTCTTCTCGTTCCGGCACCAAGCGATCAGCGGCGTGATCTTCCGCCCGTCGATTTCGACGCGCAGGACGTAGGCGTAGGGCTTGCCCGACTCGAATCGGTAGGCGTGGACCGAAACCGGCCTGTACGACGTGACAGGCTTCTCGTCACTCTTCGGGTTGAAAATTGGCGGCGTGCGCTGGCCGGCCACAAGCTGCGGCGCATCGGCCGGCGGCGGCATCGCGCGCCAGTCAGCATACGGGTCCGCGGCCTCGGGCAGCGCAGGACGCTCCGGACGGGAGGCGGGCGGGGATTTCTCCCCGCCCAGTATCCGGCACGCTTCCGAGAACTCGACGCCGTCGTACGCTCGAACAAAGTCGACGACGTCCCCGTGCTCATCGCAGCCGAAACACTTAAAAAGCTGATGCCCCTTGCGGCCTTGATAGACCGTGAACGAGGCCGTTTTGTCCTGGTGCAGCGGGCAGGCGCATTTCCATTCGCGCCCGCTCTTTTTCAGGTCGATGCCCCGCGCCGGAAGATAGGCGGACAGGGGATGCTCGCGCCGTAGCGCGTCGGTGTCGAATTGGTCTGACATGCGCTCAGCCGGCGACCGAGACGGCAGAGGCCGGCAGGATGCGAACGCCCATGAGCATGAACCCAGGGCCGCCAAGCGTTGCGTCTTGGACGGTGAAGCCACGATGCCGCAAGTCAAGCTCTCTCAACTCGTGGTCGTAGGCGTCATCTGGCAAAACGATCTGCAGACCTTCGGTCGGCAGATTTGCCTGCAACATCGCATAGCGCAGGGCATTGGCAGCGGCTAGCAGGCTGTATCGGCTGTCGGTCATCTGATCCCCCAGAGTGTCGCCCACGGTTCCCGGCGTGGGTTTTAGCGCGTGTTAGCTGGCCGCGTCCACCAGCGCCCAAAAATCCGCCACCGACATCAGCGGCGTTGTGAACCCGACGTCGAATCGATCCGCGAGAATCCGCGCGCTGATCTGGTCGTTCATGCCGACATGCATCGACACGAACCCGCCACCCTTGCGCCGATACAGCGCGCCGACCTGAGGCATCCGGGGCATCAGCGGGCCTCCGGGTAGAAGGCCCACACGATCGCGTGGGCGGCACCGACCGCGATAGCCGGCAGGCATAAAATCAGGGTCAGAACTGCGTCGCTGGTCATCGTCTCGTCCTCCGAATGTGGGCCGGGGCGCGTGGCCCCGGCATGATTTCTACCAGTTCCAGGCCTTGAGGCCGCGCGCTTTGCAGATGGCGTTGGCCTCGCGCTTGCCAGACACCGCGATCTGCTCGCCGGCCAGAAGCTCGGCTCCGTTGCAGGCGCGAGAGACGACCGTCAAAACGTAGCCAGTGCGGGTCTTGTGCAGATATGCGATCATCTCGTGTCTCCCTCGGGCTCGTCCGCCCGTGCCTCTTGTGTCTCACGCTTGCCGGTTAGTGTCAACACGCTTTTTCAGAGGGCGCGACCGCCCTGTGCCGTAAGTCCTGATTCGGTGCGCGCACACTTTGGCCGATTCGACCGATTTGTAGCCATAGCGCACCGCAACTGCGACGCGCTGGCCGTGTGGCGCCGCGTTCCAGTCCTTCAGGAACGCGGCGTTTCTTTCGTGCTTCGCTCTAGGCATCAGGCTTCTGCATCTCGGCCGGGGCGGTGGCGAGGGCCTTAGCGTAGCCCTCAGCATAGCCGTCGTTGAACCCAGTGAGACCGGCCCGTCCGCACTCCTCGTTCAGGAAATCTCTGAGGACACGCGGAAGGTGATCTCGGTCCCCGTGCTCCGGGTCCCCCGCAGGCGTCAGGATGGCCTTCAGAACCGCGTCAACGCGAGCATTATCGGCAAGCGCATCGCGAAGCGTTTTGATTTCTTCGCAGAGCTTGAAGGTTGCCCCCATCTGCCCACGCATAGCCTCGGCTAACGCCTCTGGATCGCGCCCTTCGGCTTCGATCTCGGCAATAACCTGAGCCTCGGTCAGGCCTAAGATGCGCTCAACCTCTCGGTCGTCCGCCCCCTCCAGCCCCTGCCGTCTCCCCCGCGCTTCGGCTGCTGCGAGGGCGGTGGCGAGCAAGCTGATGGCGGCCGCGCGCGTATTTTCGCTCAGATCAGACATTGGGGCTCTCCGTCATAAGGCGGGCGAAATCCGTCAGAATGGCTCGGCCCTTGCGCGTTGGTACTGCATCCCCGAAAGCTTCGGAGCGGAACCACGTCTTGTTGCGTCGGTGGCCTCTGTTATGCTGCTGGAGAAGTTCCTCGTAGCTGTCGGCCTCAAGGATAGCCTTAGCCGCAGCTTCTCCTGTATCGATGTGATCGATGTCTTCTTCGATCAGCCTGTCAAAAGCGCAGAACAGAAAGAGCCGGTCTTCGTCTGGCACGCCGTGTTTTGCGAAAGCGCGCTGAGCGTATGGAGGAACCTCAAGCATCGGGGGTCTCCGTAAGGGCGGCGCGGTCTCGGATACGGTAGGCGGCGGCGTAGTAGGGGTGCCCGTTGTCGGCTTCCTCGATCAGGAACCGGACGATCTCTTCGCGCTCGTACTTCCTGGCACGCCCCAACTCTGCGTCCCGGTCGGCTTGCAGGCGAGACAGGGCGGCTTCGGCGGCTTCGGCGCGGGCGTTCATCTCGTCGATGCGAGCGTAGGCCCCGACATTTGCAGTGAGCCCAAGCGCCCGGCAGATGTTCGTCACCTGCATTTTCCGAAGATCCGCGTCTGTCTCGGCTCGCTCAGCGCGTTCTGTGAGGCGGGCGATCTCCGAGGCGATGGGGCCGGCGAGGATGGCATCGGCGTCTTCGCAGAAGGCCAGCCAAATGGGTTCGCCGGGGATCGCAAGACAGACATTGGGCATCTGGCGAGGCTCATAGATGCAGTCAGGATGCCAGTCCGCGAGTTCGGCGAGCTTCCGCGACACCGCCTCGCGCATCGCCTCCGAGACGGCCGGGGGTGTGGGATCAGACATCGGAGGCCACCTGTGTTGCTACCTGCTGGCGAAGCACGCGGACTTCATCTTGAAGCTGCGTCATAGCTGCGGCTGGGTAGTTGGTGAGCGGGCACCATTCGGGGATGCCGGCCCGCTCGTATGGCAGCACGCTTTGCGCCTTCATGCACTCATAGCGGCCACCGGAATAGTAATGCCGGTTCGGGCATTCCTTGCAGTCTGAGATCAGGGCAACAACCTTCACCGCCCGCCCTCCCGACCCGCAGGGACAGGGGGAAGGGGCTTGCGCATCCAGTGCGTGGTCTCAGAGCAACCGTTCCCGACGTACTTCCACCAGACGAGGTATTCGATATTGCCCGTATCGGAGTTGGTGGCGAACCCAAGTCCATCGCGAGCATCGCCCGGCAGGTCGTGGTAGCAATCCGGGGCTTTGGGCGCAGTCTCGATTGCGAGCCATCCGGTCAGGGGTTGAATGCTCATCGGCCGCCCTCCTGGCTCGTCCCGTCACCCTGCGCCGTGCTGTCGGGCGTGGGCGGCGTGGGGGTGGCGGCTATCTGACGGATCAAGTGTGCGGCCATCAACAGGCGGTCGCGTCTCGCACGCGGCTCGCCGAAAGCGTTGGCGTGGTGCTCAATCTCAAGCGCCATTTGCTCATGGGCTCGCTGGCTGTCTGGGCTCAACACGCCCCGGCTCGCCTCGGTCCCGGTGGGCTTGGGGGTGAGGGCGGCTGGCGCAGCCTTAAACCGGCCGTCGTCCATCTCTGACAGCGGACGAACCCAAGTCGCCCCGGTGATGACGTTCCGGTAGACGGCGACGAAGGCATAATCGGCTAGCGGCGTATCGGTTTGCACCTGCGCGTCGCGGGTCACGACCTCGTACCAGCCCCCGGACTTGACGTGCTGGATATGCTCCACCCGCTCCGCATCTACCGGGTGAGGCGGGGCGGCGAGGGCGGCAATCGCGTCCTCTACCTGACGAGCCGCGACAGCAGCGGGAAAGACCGAGGCTCTGGTCATCTTGCCTTCTGCCCACGGGCGAAGGTTCTCTCGCAGCCATTGTAGCTTATCCAGCGCCGTCCTCAGGCTCATCTGATTTGTCATTTCTCGTCCTCCACCCCGTCGATATGCGCGGCCATGATCCGCAAGAAATTCTCAATCCCCTTCCGGTTATCGAACCGGGAGCCGGACGCGATGTCCAGCAGGGTCAGCAGTTCCGCCCGCGTGAACTGATCCCGCAGGACCAGGGCCAGCTTCAGGTCGTCGACCTTCCAGTCGCGCGGCCTGTTCGGACCGGCCAGGCGCTTGCGAGCTCGGGCCAGCCATTTGCGGGTGTCGATGTCGTTCGGGTTCTCGGCGGTCATGCGCCGTACCCCTCTATGAACCCGGCCTTGTGGTCGCGGTCGTAAGCCAAAAGCCCTGGCGTCTTGGATGCCTTCGCGATCCAGGGCATCTCGTAGTACCGCGTATATCCGCCGCTGACGGCGCGCGGGTTCAGGCCTGGCCGTTCGCGCTTGAACGCCATTCCGCACGCTATCCCATCGTCTCGGGCTCGCTTGCGCAACTCGTCCGTCATATCCGCCCCTCCTCTGCCTTCTGCCGGCGCTCGCTGCGCCACAGGCAGGGACGCCCCTCAAGAGGAACGCCCTGCGAGACCTCCTTGCCGCGCAGGCTGGCCCAAGTGCGCGCGATCGTGACCCTGCGCACTGGGCGTCGGCCGCCTTCCGAGATCGGGCCAGAATAAACCACGTCCTCGGTCTGGTAGACGCACGTCGCTTCGCCGTCCTCGATCATTTCAAGCGCCGCATCGAACACGGCCGGCTTGCGATCCGTCAGCGAGAAGAACCCCTGCGGCGAGTTGTGCAGCCGCTTGCGCAGGGTATTCTTGCAGCCCTCGCGTCGAGCGTCAGCGCCAGCCTTGCGCCGTATCTCGGAGAGTTCCTCCCGAGACCGCTTGGCCGGCATCCGCGGCTCGCCATGAGCCAGCAGGGACGCAAGGATGCCCTCAGCTTCCGCGACCATGCCGAGGCACTTCGATGCCTTGATCCGAGCCCGCATCGTCGAGACCGCGTTCCGGAACTCGGGGCTGGTCACATCGGGGGTCCCGGAAGCCACTTCGATGCACCGCGGCACCGTCATCATCACCATCGGCCTATCTCCTGTTTTGTGGCTGGCAGCCTGCCTATACGCATTCGGCTTGTCAACCCTATTTCCTATTTTCCGGACTACATAGATGTCTCAGGGGTAACAGGAAAGTCGTAAGAAAGATTCTATATAAACACACCTCATATACAATCTTACCATGAGAAACGCGAAACGCGCTGACACATCACTGTCCGCGCTGAATAGGAAATAGGCCACAACCGCATTGACAGGATAGGCCGCAAATGCCAAACACAGAAACCGGGTTGGCCGGGTGGGAGATGGGATGATGAGCGAGATGCAGGCGGACGTGACGGCGGCCAGACGGGCGCTGCAGGCTGTCATCGAAGCGGCCGGCGAGGCCGTGATTTTCATGAACGAGGTCGATAAGAGCCTTAACCTGCGGATCGGCACCCTGCCGGCCTCTGCCCTGACCGAGCAGGCCATTGTGGACGCGCTCAAGGCGGACCCGTCGATGGCGGGGCGGGTGATTGCTGGTGTCGCATTCAGGATTTCCCCTGGCGCAAACCGAGAGATCTCCGATGTGGTGAAGGCGTGGACGCTTGATGTGGGCGGCGCGCCTTCGACCCGCCGCGCGTGCGTCCAGTCCCTCGCCGTCGCCCTCGCGGCTGCGTCCTATTGGGGGTGACGCATGACCCGCTGGATCGTGTATGCTGCACTCGGCTGCGGCGTCTTTTGGGCACTGCTGGCACTCGTGATCTGGGGAGGGTGAGATGCGGGAGTGGTGGGCGAATGTGTACGTCTATACGCACGTCGATAACGGTAAGATTGCCGATGTAGGATTGCCGCGACCAAGCTGGGACGAGGCTGAGGAAATGTCGCGTGGCGCGATGCCGGTGCCTCATAACCGGTTCCGCATCCACGTCCGCCTTAAGCCCGAGGGCGCGCCGCGGCGGTATGCGGGTGAGGCGAATCGGCGGGCGTGGGAGAGAGACCCCGCCACCGCCAAGGAGTTCACCGATAGGGGTTGGCCGCCGGAATGCCTGACCCTTTTCAGGCTCTGACTTCCGCAACCCACGCCGCGCGTGCTATCGGCAAGTGAAGATTACATTTGGAACATCGTGCAAATGGCACTGCCGAAAGGCGTATCAGGCAACCCAAAAGGGCGGCCGCCAGGGACGAAAAACAAACTGTCGCACCAGGCAGTCGAGTTCGCCCGGGCGACCGGCCTCATGCCGCACGAGATCTTGCTGTCGTTCGCTCGGGGCGAGCCGCAGGTACACAAGGTCGTGAACCCCGTCACGGGTGAGGTCGACGAGCACACGATATATCCTGATCTTGATATGCGCTTGACGGCAGCTAACATGGCCGCACCGTACTTCGCCCCCAAGCTCGCCCAAGTGCAGCACAAGGGCATCCAGAAATCCGCCGACCAAGTGAGCGACGACGAGCTCCTGCGGATCGCGACGGATATCGAGCCGATTGATGGGAGTGGACGAGATGACGTTATCGACCAATGAGATGCTGGACTTGCCGTGGAAGCTATTTAGTCGAGATGACCGCAAGATCGTTGACTGTCACGGCAATACGATAATTGCTGAGCCAGACGACAACGACTTGCCAGACTTCGTTGACCTCTATGCTGCGCAGGCCGCTCTGATCGTCCGCGCCGTGAACGCGCACGAGGCGCTGGTGGCGATGGTCGAGGCTCTCATGGGAGCCCTGCGAGACGAGGACGATTCGTTCGACGTAAAATACGACGCCCGCAAGCTTCTCGAATCCCTCGAATAGCTGTTGACACTAACCGCAGGACGTGGGACAACGGGACATCGAACGGGAGATGCAGACGATGACCAGCCTGAACGCCACCGACCTTCAGACCTACAGCGCTGCTCAGGTTGCCAGCCTTGCCGACCTCGACCACTACAGCGTCCGCGATGAGGGCTTTCGCCGCCAGGCTGCCGCCGAGAAGAAGCTTGCCAAGCTCCGCAAGCAGCTTGCCGCCGCCGAGCGCGAGATGGCGGATGCTGGCCTCATTATCAACGCCGCTTTCGCCGCTGAGCGGATTGCAGCCTGAGCGCCTCGGCGCTCAGCTTTTGTCGCGGGAGACGCTGATTATGATTGATCTAGACGACGTGATTTTTGGGTTTCATCGGTATGTAGACAAACCTACTCCGGCTGACGTTGCTTGGTGGGTGCGCGCGTTCCCACAATGGTCGGACGAGATTAGAGCGCACGCTGTCGAAATCATCGACATGGAGGGTTTAGCATCTTCTAATGACGAGCGCATTTTTCGGCTGGCTACTGACGGTTGATGACCCCACAACAAGCCGCCCTCGTCCTCCTCGACCGGCGTCGCGCGCGCCGGTCGTTTCTCGCGTGGTGCGAGCGAGCGCAGCCGGCCGACGAGCAGCCGCAGCTGCATCATCGCGTGCTCATAGAGCACTTGCAGGCCGTGGCGGACGGACAGATCCGAAAACTGATGGTTTTCATGCCGCCGGGCGCGGCCAAGAGCCGATACGCCTCTCAGCTGTTCCCGGCGTGGTATCTCGCGCACCCGAGGGGTGGCCTCGTGCTCGGCGCGTCGCACAACGACAGCCTGGCGCGCCGGTTCTCAAAGCGCGTTCGGTCCTACGCGATCGAGCACGCTTCCGTGCTAGGTTATGGGCTCACGGGGACGGCTGTCGAGCTCTGGGCCACTACCAATGGCCGGGAGTATTTAGCGGCCGGTGTGGGGGCTGGCATCGCCGGTTTCCGCGCCAAGCTCGGTCTCGTCGACGATCCGATCAGGAGCCGGCAGGATGCGGACTCCAAGCTGATCCGCGACCGCATCTGGGACTGGTACGTCGACGACTTCGAGAACCGCCTGATCCCCGGCGCATCTCAAATCGTAGTGAACACCCGGTGGCATGAAGGCGACCTGTCTGGCCTGCTGCTGGAGCGCGACGGGCTGTTCGAGGCGCCCGGCACGAACCCCTCAAATCCGAAAGGAAACCCCAATGGCTGGGACGTACTGTCTATTCCTGCCCTTGCCGGCACGGGGGACCCGCTTGGCCGTGCCCCTGGGACCTATCTCTGGGACGATGATCCTACTTATCGCTACGGTGCACGTCTTCGTGAGCGTCATGCGGTCCTCGACACCAGATCGTGGTCAGCCCTCTACCAACAAGAGCCTACGCCGGACACGGGCGACTTCTTCCGGGCCGAATGGCTGATCCCGGTCGACAGCAGCCCGCCGAACGCGCGCGAGGCTCGGGGCGCATTCCGGTTCTATGGGGCCTCGGATTACGCTGTGACGTCCATGGGCGGCGATTACACGGTTCACGTGGTCTTGGGGCTCGACGCGGACGATAACCCCTGGCTGGTCGATCTGTGGCGGGCGCAGGCGGCCTCTGACGAATGGGTGGATGCGCTATGCGATCTCGTGAAGAAGTGGCGGCCGCTGGAGTGGGCCGAGGAGACGGGACAGATCAAGGCGGGTGTCGGGCCGTACCGGGCGCGCCAGATGCGGGAGCGGAAGGCGTATTGCGTGATGACGCAGTTCCCGACCCGGGGCGACAAGGCTACCCGTGCCCAAAGTTTCCGGGCCATGATTGCGAGCCGTGGTTTGCGTGTGCCCAGTGGGGCCTCGTGGCGAACTGCGTTAGAGAGCGAGATGCTCAGGTTCCCCGCCGGCGTCCACGATGACCAGGTCGACGCTCTCGGCCTCATCGGCCAGCTGCTCGACAAGGCGCTCGCCGCCGCGCCGCCGAAGAAGCCGGACAAGAGCGACGAGACGGGGTATGCTGTTGTCGACGATCGCCGATATGGCGATGACCTGATGGGGGATTGAGATGGCGCACGACCCGCTGAACCCGACCGAGGCTGAGGAGTACGTCCTGCTGGCGATGGACGGCTTCGTTGGTGATCCGCCTGACAGCGATTTTCAATCGGGCTACCTCGCCGCACTCAAGGCCGTAGCAACCGAAGGCATGGGCATCACGCTGTCGGCTGAAGTCGCCGCCATTGAGCCGCCGCCGTCCCCGCCCAAGCCGCCGCATCTGAGGATCATGCAATGACCCGTCTCCTCCTGCCGGCCGCTTGGCTGCTCCTCTACCTGACGCAGCCGGCCGGCGCCGCAATGGAGCACGAGGAGATCGTCGCGCGCCTCGCCACGGGGCAGCGCGTGCCCGCGTATGAGACGCGGGCGTGTCGGAAATTGCGGCGTCAGAGGGATAGTGGCGCCCGCGCCTCGTCTGCGGTACATCTGACGAAATGAGCACACGCGACGGCGGGCAGGCATGACGGCAGGAATGATTGGACCGGGCCAAAAGCTCGTCGCGCCCGGTGACGTCCGCGAGATCGCCACGCGCATGCCCAAGGGCGAGCGCTACATGGTCGAGACGTCGGGCAGCATCGGCCGGCAGATGGGCCCGCGCGCCGCTCAGACCGACGACGGCCTGTCTCGGCACAGCCTGGAGCATCTGCGCCGCCAGTACACGGATTATCTCGGCACTAAGTCCGCGGAGATCGACGAGGCCGAGGAGGCGCGCCGGTATCGCCATGGCTCGCAGTGGACCGAGAAGGAGATTCGCAAGCTCCGGAGCCGTGGGCAGCCGGTCGTCACGTTCAACCGGGTCTCGCGGAAGATCAACGCCGTCGTAGGCCTGCTGGAGCGCCTGCGTCAGGACCCGAAAGGGTTCGCGCGGACGCCCAAGCACGAGGACGGGGCCGAGCTCGCCACGGCGGTGCTGAACTATGCGCTCGACGAGAACGACTGGAAGTCGATCAGCCCGGATTGCGCAGAGGATGGCGCCACGTCGGCGATTGGCGGCCTTGAGATTGTCGTTGAGGCCGGCGACCAGGGCGACCCGGACATCTCGTTAAATCGCATCGACCCGAGGGAGTTTTTCTATGATCCGCGGTCTCGTCGCCCCGATTTTAGCGATGCCACTTACCTCGGTGTGCACAAATGGATGGACTACGGCCTTGTGGCTGAACTCTGGCCTGATCGGGCTCAGGCGGTCCGTGACGGCGTCGCGACGAATGGCGGCGTAGACGACGGACCCACGCAATCCGACCGGCAGATGCGCTGGATTAACGTCCGCGAGCGCACCGTCCGCGTCGTCGAGCACTGGTATCGCGAGCGCGGCGAGTGGTGGTTCTGCTTCTTCACGGGCGATATCGAGTTAGAGCGCGCGCGGTCGCCGTTCCTCGACAACAAGGGCAAGACGACCTGCCGGCTGGTCATGTACTCGAACATGATCGACCAAGACGATGACCGTTACGGGTTCGTGCGCGACCTCAAGAGCCCGCAGGACGAGATCAACCGGCGCCGGTCGAAGGCCTTGCACGCGCTCAACAGCCGGAAGATCCGCGCGAGCCGTGGCGCGGTGGACGATATCGAAGTCGCGCGGCGTGAGGAGGCCCGGCCCGATGGGTTCATCGAGATCAACGACCGCGACGCCAAGTACGAAGTTGAGCAGGGTCAGGTCGATTTCCAGGGCAATATGGCGTTCCTTACGGATGCCAAGCAGGAGATCGACAATTTCGGTCCTAATCCCAGTTTGGTCGGTGAAGGGGGCAAGAATCAGTCCGGGCGGGCAATTCAGCTGCTGCAGCAGGCCGGGATCGCCGAGCTCGGTCCGTTTCTTCTTCGTTATCGTGGCTGGAAAATCCGTGTGTATCGCGCGGTATGGAACGCCATCCAGCAGTTCTGGACGGCCGAGCGCTGGATTCGCGTCACCGACAGCGAAGGCCTCTCCCAGTTCATCCAAGTGAACGGTGTTCAATCTGGCCCGCTCGGGCAGCAGGTGCTCGTCAACGCCCTCGGCTCGCTCGACGTCGATATCCTGATCGACGAGGGTCCGGACAACGTCAACGCGATGGCCGACGCCTTCGACACGCTGCTCGCTCTGGCGCAGAACGGGCAGCAGATCCCGCCCGGCCTGATCCTGAAACTGTCTGCCCTGCCGGCCTCTGTGAAGAAGGAGGCCATGGGCGAGATTGAGAAGGCGCAGCAGCAGAATCCGATGGTTCAGCAGGCCGCGCAGATCGAACTGGCGCAGAAGACCGCCGACGTCGGCAAGACGCAGGCCGAAACCGCCCTGGCGCAGGCCCGGGCGGGCGTGCAGCAGGCCGAGGTCGGGCGCACGGTTGCCGAGACGGGCAAGATTGGCGTCCAGGCCGGCAAGGAGCAGGCGCAGGCGGTCAAGACGATGGTAGACGCGCATGTGTCGGCCGTGCCGCAGATTGCACCTGAGGGGCCGACCGAGCAGGCCATGCAGGGGCCAGTGCCGAGCGACCCTGAGGGTATGGAAGGCGGTCTGTGGGCCGAGCCTGCGTTGGAAGATGACAACCCGTGGGGGTGATGGTATGACCGCGGTCCCGGCGGGTGTGATGGACGCCGGGAGGGTGGCGAAAGCCCGGTGATCTCATCTCCGACGCCGAGCGAACTCGGCACGCACATCTAACCGACCCCGCCAGGGCGACACCCGGCGGGGTCTTTTTGTTTTGGCTTGGGAGCGCGTGATGATGAAAGACACAAAGGATTTTGGTGTCCGCCTGTTCGTGACGCAGTATGCCGACGCCGTGGTTGCCAGCAAAGCCGCGTGGGAGCGGGTGAACGAGACATCGTTTAGCGATGAATCTGTTGCCGTCGCCAAAATGGTCGACGAGCACCGAGATTACCTCTGGGATCAGCTGGCAAGACTTGCAAAAGCTCGGGTCCAGAGGTAAGACGCGTGTTGCGTACCCCTACGACGTCATAGGACGTGTGAATACGAGACCCCGCTTCGGCGGGGTCTTTTCGTTTCGGCTTGCGTGCGCTACAACATCGCCGACGCACCAGAGGACACGCGATGCCGGTTGACGCACTCGGGCAGGGTTATACGGCGGTTTCGCCGATCGACCCGACAACCGGCCTCCCGATTGGCGCGCCTACGCCGCAGGCTTACACGCTTCTCAGAAACGCCAGCGCGACCGGCAGCCCAGTGACAGGCGTCCGCGGCGGCGACTACATTTGGCGCGTCTCAGGTACGTTTGGCGGCGGCGCGGCGACCCTGCAGACTCTCGACCTCGACGGCACGACTTGGGTCAATGTGCGCAACGCGGCCAACACCGCGGACGTCACGGCAACCGCAGCCTCGTCGATCGGCGTCGGCATCGGGCAGGGCGCTACGGTTCGTGTGCTGATCACTGGGGCAACCGGCGCCTCGCTCAACTCCTCGCTTGCCGGCCTCTCCTGATGGGCGGCTCGCGCGCTCTGGCCCAAGGCTGGCCCCTGATCGCGGGGCAACTCACAGCGAGCGCGCCTGTCGCGCCGATCCTAGGCGCCCTGTCGATCTCGCCCAACACCGGCACGATCGGGCAGGCCTACAGCGGCACGATTTCCGGCGCCACGCCGAACTCGTTCATCACCCTCGACAATCTGACCGTCTCTGGCACCGGCACGACGCGCTCGGTCACGGGCACGCTGTCGGGGTCGCCTGGCGCTTGGCCGGCGACCGAGACCCTTGCCGGCGCAACCGGCTCGCCGCGCATGACCCCCGGGGTGCTGACCGTGTCCGCGGCCGGCGCCGTGAGCACGACGGCCGACAGCACGGCAGTGACCGCAGACAGCACCGCATATACCGCAGATAGGGCCGCGTAACATGGCGAACGTTCCACAGATCAATGTCGGCGCGGCCGCGAACGACGGCACGGGTGATCCTCTCCGCACGATCTCGCAGAAGGTCAACGCGGCCACTACCGAGCTCGGCACCCGGTCGGCCCTGCGCAACCTGCAGTCCGATCTGGCCGCCCGCCGCGCCGGAGCCCTCGCCGGCAGGCTGAACCCGCGAGCGAACGGGCTCTATCCTGGGACGATCACGCTGTCGGCGACGTCTGCCCTGCCCTCGGGCTACGTCATCGGCAACGCCCTGCCGCCCGCGTCCGGCACGATCGCCAACTATCGGCCCTATCTGACCTGGACCCCAGGCTGGGCGGCCAATCCGGGCAACGGCATGGTGAGCGTGCGCGACACGACGAGTTCGCAGCCGAACACGAACTATGCCTCGACGACGAACGCCACGAACAACGTGCCGCGCTTCGCCTTCAATACCGACGACCCGAAGCCGATCATTGAGATCCAGGCCGGCACCGCTCCCGTGCGCGTGATCGTGGACGACATGTATCTCGACACGAACGGGTTTGTCCCTGGCTCGGGCAACATCTATCTGCAGATCGACCTGACCAAGGGCGCGACGCTCACGCCTGCGATCCAGGCTCGGCGGTTCGTCGTCGAGACCACGCAGGCTGTCGGGCGTGTGGTGCGCTCGTCCGCGATCTACACCGTGTTCGCCGACGCGGCGCCCGGTCCGCGCTTGATCGTTCAGGGCGACAGTTGGTCCACGACTGGCGGCGGCCAGACGCTCGGCCTCAACACCTGGCCCCGGGCGATGGCCGATTGGCTCGGCTGCCCGCTGATGGGCGCCAACGCCCTCGGTGGCACCGGCATCGCGACACCGCTTGCCTCGGGCGTGCCGAACACGACCACGACCTATCCGTCGCGCATCCCCGATCTCTCGCAGATGGGCGGCGTCGATGCGATCATCATCGGCAACGTCACGAACGATTGGTCCGCCTTGGTCGGTGGGACCGTGACGCGGGCGAACTATCAGACCTACGTGCAGAGCTATCTGTCCGGCCTGCGGTCGCCATTCCCTGATACGCCGATCGTGTTCGTTTCGGGCGGCACGACCGACGAGACCACGACCGCAACGACCAATTCAGAGGACGACATCGCGACTCTCATTGCCGGCATGAACTCGGCTGGCGACAACCGCATCCGGCATGTGCGCGTCACCAAGCCGGCCAACGGCGGCAAGTCGTGGCTCTACGGCACCGGCAACTCGACCTCGCCGACCGGAAACGGCAACCGGGATCTCTACATCGGCACCGTGCAGGCCGCACACCCGAACGACGCCGGCCACGCCTATTACGGCCAGCGCGCCGCGGCCGAGGTCTTCTCCGCACTGATGAGCATGTCGTGATGAAGCGCGAAGACGCCCTCGCTGCGGTCAATGCAGCCTTCGACGACGCGGCGGCCAGCGCGGCCGAGATCACGCGCCTCAAGGCTGAGAACGCGGATCTGGCAGTGAAGCTGGCCGAGGCGCTCAAGCCGCCGCCGACGCCGCTGCTGACGGCCGCAGACTTCGCCAAGACCTACGCGCCCGGTACGGTGCTGCAGATTCCTGCCGGCGTCGTGATCCAGGGGCCGGTTACGCTCAAGTCCGCCGGCACCGCTGACAAACCCATCACGATCAAGGGGCCGGGTCAGATCAAGGGAACTGCGACCAAGTACGCGGACGCCCTCGCGATCGGCTCCTATGTCGTCGTCGATGGGGTGCTGCTGACCGACACGAATCGCAACGGTGTGATCGCTCCGAAAGGCACGACCGGCTCCGTCGTGCGGAACTGCGAGATAACGCGGGTCGGCATCGGCGTGACGCTCGCGGGCAGCGCCAGTAAGATGCTGAACTGCTCCGTGCACGATCTGACCATGGTCAACAATACCCCGAAGACCGTCAACCCGGATGACGATTATGGGGCCAATGGAGTGCTGCTCACGGGCGACGGCCACGAGGTCGCCTATAACCGGTTCGTGGGCTGCGTCGCGCCGAGCTTCGACTACGGCGAGGACGGCGGCGCGGTCGAGCTCTGGGGTTCGGTCAGCAACGCGCATATCCACCACAACTGGTGCTCCGACAGCGCCGGCTTCATTGAGGCGGGCGGTCAGGCTGGCGATGTCATCCGCGACGTGCTGATCGAGTTCAACGTGGGCCTCAACCTGCGGGGCTGCCCGTTCTTCAACCCGCACAACGGCGGCGGCCAATTCGCGGTGACGTTCAGGGGCGTGATGGTCCAGCGCAACACCATCGTGGCGACGACCGCGACCGCGAAAGCGATGGGCACGTTCTACCTTGATGCCGCGCCGGCCGCGGGCGCTTTCGACATCGCCGACAACATCGTCTCGCTCAATTCGGGTGACAGCGTCTTCAAGCAAGAGGGCGACTATCACCGGGGGAACGTGTTTTTCCTGCAGGACAAGGCTACCCATTTGTTTAATAATTGGTCCATGAAGCTTGGGGCTGGCGAATCGTTCGCCGATCCGCTGTTCGTCAATCCAGCGGGCGGTGATTTCAGCCTCAAGCCGGGCAGCCCGGCGACGGGCAGGGGCGCTTTCTAGACAGGATCAGCCATGGCCTATGGTGTTTCGCCTCCGCTGACGGCCGATAGCGTAACCGAGACCGCTCAAGCCGCGGCTCGAGCCGTGGTCCCGCCGTTTTCGAATGTCACGCCCAAGGCCGAGGGCGGCGCGCCCGCTCTCGGCTCGACGCAGATGATCCCTTACGCGGACCACGTTCATCCGCGGCTGACCTCTGCCACGACGGGCAAGCTGGACGCGAACGGCGACGCGACCGTGACGTACACCCAGGTCTTTGACGCCGAGCCGGCCGTGACCATCATTTCCAAAGGGGCGAAAGCCGCGGGTTGGGCTATCCCGGATTTCGACGTGCAGCCTGTCACCAACGCTGGCGGCAAGTTCATCGGCTGCACGGTCTACGGTCGACGCGCACGTAAGTTGCCCGCGCAACCCCTGGCCGCCAGCCCGATCAGCGTTCTGGCCGCCCTGACTGCCGTCATCGCGGGTGTGAACGCCATGGCTTCCTCAATTACCGGCTATGACGCCACCGAGCCGGCGGCCAACGCCGAGTTCTACTGCATCGCCGTCAAAACCTCCGCAGGCACCTAATGGCCGACGAATACAGCCGCGCCCTGTTCTACGACTACCAGACGCGCTGCGAGCCGGTGGATGACGTTAGCGGCTCGTTTCTCTGCGGGTTCTGCCATTGCGGCTGGTCGGCCTGCGCGTGCAATCTTCAGGGCTTCGTGATAGGCACTGAGCTCGGCCTCGCGATCCAGGACTGCGAAGGCGTGCAGATAGGGGTGACGCTTTGAGCCAGGTCCGACGCCTCGAGCAAATTCCCGCAGCCCAGGCTGTCACCGCGCAGGATCAGCTACCGCTTTGGCAGAATGGGCGCACGCGGGTTTCCGACG
>Ga0182196_1000007_pt1 | contig 36789 bp, 27 predicted proteins | sample G5R1MG_36_FD_128388 | JGI IMG/M metagenome (GOLD analysis project Ga0182196, IMG submission 128388) | Switchgrass phyllosphere microbial communities from Michigan, USA - G5R3_MAIN_12SEP2016_LD1 MG | ecosystem: Host-associated > Plants > Phyllosphere > Phylloplane/Leaf | place: USA: Michigan...
ATTAGAATGGAACTTAGTGGACCTGGTGTTCAATATATTGCAGATAATCAATTATATAACAGTATCATTACAGCTCACGCTATATTAATGATATTTTTCATGGTTATGCCAGCTTTAATCGGTGGATTTGGGAACTTCTTGTTACCTTTATTAGTAGGTGGGCCTGATATGGCTTTCCCTAGACTTAATAATATAAGTTTCTGATTATTAATCCCTAGTTTACTATTATTAGTATTTTCTGCTGTAATAGAAGGTGGGGCAGGTACAGGTTGAACTCTTTACCCTCCATTATCAGGAATACAAAGTCATAGTGGACCTAGTGTAGATTTAGCTATATTTGCTTTACACCTTTCAGGGGTAAGTTCTCTTTTAGGTGCAATTAATTTTATTACAACTATAGTTAATATGAGAACACCTGGTATTAAATTACACAAATTAGCTTTATTTGGGTGAGCTGTAGTTATTACAGCTGTATTATTATTATTATCTTTACCTGTACTTGCAGGTGGAATCACAATGGTTCTTACTGATAGAAATTTTAATACATCATTCTTTGAAACTGCAGGTGGAGGAGATCCTATATTATTCCAGCATCTTTTCTTAACAAAACAAGTATACACTATTTTATTTATTATATTAAGTAGCCTTACTTTATTTACGAGCTCGCGCCTATATACTGTGGATTGTAAAGGCGCGAAGTCTTTTAACTTTGAATCTTTTTATAAAGAATACTCTAATTTGTATCCTAATAATAAATTACCTAATTCTAAGTTTTTAGAATGATTTATAGGATTCACTGAAGGAGAGGGTTCATTTACAGTAGCTAAAAGAGGAGACTTAGCATTTGTCATAACTCAATCTACTATGGATATAGAATGTTTAAATTTCATTAAAGATAACTTAGGTTTTGGTAAGGTTATTAAGCAATCTATAAAGAATAATACGCATAGGTTTGTAGTCCAAGATATTAAAAATTTAATAATTCTTTGTAACTTATTTAATGGAAACATGGTATTTCCAACTAGAAATGCTAAATTTATGATTTTTATTTCTGCTGTTAACGAAAAATTATTAAAAAAGAATATGGACAAAATATCTATTATAGATAACTTAGTATTACCTTCTTTAAATGATGCTTGACTATCAGGTATTTCAGATGGTGAAGCATCATTTACTTGTAGTATTTTATCTGAACCTAACACAGGTTATAGATTTAGATATATATTAACTCAAAAATGAGATAGTAATAAACCTACTTTGGAATTTATAAATAAATTATTTGGAAGTAAGATTGGGGCAGTATATACTCACCCTGAATCTAAAAATAACTTTAATATATGGGAGCTTAGAATAAATGGAGTAAAAAATTGTGAAAAAATATTTGAATATTTTGATAAATTTACTCTTAATACTAAAAAACGTCTTAGTTATATAAAATGGAAAGAAGTCCATTACAAATTAAAAACCGGTGAACATTTAATTCCAGAAAAAAGATTAGAAATAAAGGACTTATGTAAAAAAATAAATAAATAAATAGTGTGCTTATCAGGAAAAAAGGGGATTGGTTTAGCCAAAGCTATTAAATTATTAAAGCAGATGTAAAACATATTAAGACTTTAATTAATGAATACGAAAGTATACCACAACCCTAGTTTTTAATAGAGGCGTAAGCTTCAAATATTGTGTAATTTTTAGGAAAAAGCAATAGTAATTAAAAGCAATACTAGTGGAACGGTCAAAATTAGCCTATAACAAGACCGTCGTTTACCTAAATGAACGCTACAGACTGCATCACTGGTGGGTAGCTGAAATGCTGCTTAATGTACAGTCGGATTCCTCTTTTAATATGACCTAAAAGGCTTATATCCTATAAATATAGGATATAAGGTTATATAGTTAACAGGTGAAATATAACTATATAATAGGGAATTGGATTCTTCGGTCACCCTGAGGTTAAAGATATAAGCCTCATAATGTTGCTATATGCTGGAAACACTTCAATATTAAGTTTTAAATACTCTCCCTTTATTGGCACAGTAAAAAAGTTAAAACAATGAAGTCAATCAGCAGGTAACACTTTTAATTTAAATAGTGGAACCTCAGAGACTATACGCGACAGTGCTGAAAATATAAAAAATATATCTATTCATGTGCCTACTCATATAAAACCTTTAAATGATGAACAATTTGGACATTATTTAGCAGGTCTAATAGATGGAGATGGCCACTTTAGTTCTAAACAACAATTAGTTATTGTATTTAGTTCTCCTGATGTTAAATTGGCCTATTATATAAAAAAAGTAATAGGATTTGGAAATGTGAAAAAAGTGAAAGATAAAAATGCTTATTTATATATTATATCTAATAAAGAAGGTATAATTAGAACAATACATTTAATTAATGGTAAACTAAGAACCTTAAATAAATATAATCAAGTTGTTAATAATATATTAACCTATCCTAGCTATGTAAAAGAAAGTTTAGTTTTTAAAATGAATAATTCAAATGATTTGTATAATCATTGAATAGCGGGATTTTCTGATGCAGACGCTAGCTTTCAAGTAAAAATTCTGGATAGAGACAATAAACCTAGACCAGAAATAAGATTAAATTATCAAATAGATCAAAAAGATAACCATCTTTTACTATTAATAAATGAATTTTTTGGGGGTTATATTGGTTATAGATCTAGTCAAGATACTTATTACTATGGATCTACTAGTTTTGGTTCAGCTAAAAAAGTAATAAAATATTTTGATCATTTTCATTTACAATCTAGTAAGCATATAAGTTATCTTAAATGAAGAAAAGTTTATTTACTTATACAATCAAAAGATCATTTAACAGAAGAAGGATTAAATAAAATTAAAAAATTAAAAGAATCTATGAATAAACATTCAGCATAAGATAGAGTCCTAACAAAGATGTAAGTCTTTGAGTATTAATTATAATAGATATTTATGTAGGAGGTACCATATTGGTGCAAATTTAACTACTGACGTACTATTATATTAATCAAAATTATGTTATATCTTAATTGTACCAGCTTTCGGTATAATTAGTACAACAATATCAGTTAATGCTAACAAATCTATATTTGGTTATATAGGTATGGTTTATGCTATGATGTCTATTGGAATATTAGGATTTATAGTTTGAAGTTGAGTAACGATGGCTTCACCCTATAGTGATATAGGGAATATAATTAATATCGCTATATGCTGGAACAGTTTAGTGCTAATGAGTACCTTGTATGGTAAAAATCTTATTAGCTATACTCAATCAGCAGACAATCTGTCCCTGTATTCTATAAAAGATAACAAACAGAGTGTCTCAGAGACTACACGCGATACATCTTTAAAATTTGAGGCTTTCCGTGCTTATTATAATACATTATTTGAAAAAAAAGCAGACTTATCTGATAATTGATTAACATGATTTATAGGGTTTTCAGAAGGTGATGGAGCTATTCAAACTTATGGTGAAGGAAAAAGAGTTCGTTTTGTTCTTACTCAAAAAGAAAAAGATATACTCGATACAATACAATCTAAATTGAATATTGGTATTGTTAAACATTTTCCTCAAGGAAAAAGTGGTAACAATAATGATTTTTATAGATTAATAGTAGATAATCCTTCTCATATTTTACTTTTAGCTTACTTATTTAATGGTAATTTAGCCCAAAATCATAGAATTGAACAGTTAACTTTATGAATTAATGCTTTAAATAATCGTTTTGGTTGTGATACTATAAAGTTGAATAGTACTCCTGTTTTAATTACGTTGCAAGACGCATGATTATCAGGATTTACTGACGCTGAAGGTTGTTTTAATGTATCCATTACAGCAAACTCTAGATATACTTTAGGTCATGTAATAAAAATGCGTTATCTATTAGATCAAAAAGACAGTATTATATTAAATAAAGTTTATGAATTATTTGGGTCTGGTAAAGTAACATTAAGATCTGGAACTGAAGACGTATATCGTTACACAGCTACAGGATTTAAACCATTAAATAATGTAATAGCTTATTTTAAATTACATCCATTAAAAACAAAAAAAGCTTTTTCGTTTGATAAATGATTAATTATTCATAATCAAGTATCCAATAAATTACATTTGACCGAACAAGGGTTATCAAATATAAGAAGTTTGCAAAAACACATAAATTTAAATAATAGTATTACAAATAAAACAGGAAAGGCTGACAATTAGTTTATCTTAACTCTAAATTAAGGAGTCCCTCCGGGACACGAAGAGATAAGTTAAATTAAAGATGAAGATATAGTCCGACACCTCTCGTGAGGGAGGCATACAAGAGCTTATGCCTTGTATGGATAAATATATAAATATTTATTAACGGTTTGCATCACATGTATACTGTAGGTTTAGACGTGGATACAAGAGCTTACTTTACTGCAGCTACATTAATAATTGCTGTACCTACAGGAATTAAAATATTCTCTTGATTAGCTACATGTTATGGAGGATCTATTAGATTAACACCTTCAATGTTATTTGCATTAGGGTTTGTATTCATGTTTACTATAGGGGGATTATCAGGTGTAGTTTTAGCTAATGCATCTCTTGATATAGCATTCCACGATACTTACTATGTAGTTGCTCACTTTCATTACGTTTTAAGTATGGGAGCTGTATTCGCTATGTTCTCAGGATGATACTTCTGAATACCTAAAATGTTAGGTTTAAGTTATAACATGTTACTTTCTAAAGTACAATTCTGACTTTTATTTATTGGGGTAAATGTTACATTTTTCCCTTAATGTTGGGGGCCTACATTAGTAATTATGTAGAGCAATATTGGAAAACTATTTCCAAAAAACTTGGCAAATTGCTGGAACGGCTATTTGGATTAATTCTGTCCTTTTATGTCCAATCAGCAGGCAATCTTTTTTTTTAAAAGCAGCTTCAACGATCAAACGCCAGGTATCCTTAATTTGATATTAAGAGCGAAACGCCTTAATTTTAATAAGGATAATGATATGATCTAAATAAAATAGTGACTAATAAGCATTATTTTATCTTGACTAGATTTACCTAAATCTAAATCATCTAGTTCATATAACTTGAGTCCTAAAATACAAAGATTAAGCCTATCTAAGCGTTTCTATTCTACCAGTTCTGTAGACAAAAATTTATTAAACATAAATAATATGGGTATTAATGAATCTATTAAGTTTACTTCTCTTGAAGAAGGATGTGAACAAATTAAATTTAAATATCTAGGGGTTTCTGGAGTATATAAATTAACAAATAAAAATGATCCTAATGCTTTTTATATAGGTAGTTCAAATAATTTAGCTAGAAGAATGGAGGAATATAATAAATTAACTAAAGGTTTACGTAAACCTCATTCTTCTTCTGAATTAGAAATATCTAGAACTTCCGCTTTAAATTGAAGTTTAGAATTTTTATATATCACTACTCCCCAAGTTTCCTTAGTTTATGAACAATATGCAATAATTAAATTTAAACCTACTATTAATAGTAATTTAAATGTAATTCCGCGGATAAATCCTCAGTGAGGAAATAATTTAGATGATGCTATTCAAACTATTGAGAAATTATTATCTTTATTTACTATCGAAAGTGAACAATATAATAGATTAAATGTATTTCTTAGAACATTTAAAATAGCTAACAACTTAAATTATAAGCCTGAAGATGCGGATAATAAGTATTATTGCTTTTTAGTTTTTGTATATGATATTTATTTACCGAATAAACACCCTATTGTTTATTCTTCAATAAATAGGGCTTTAAAAGGTTTACAAATAAGTTATAGCACTTTATTAGATTATATTAATAATAAATATATTTTTGTCTCTCCTACATCTGAAACGAAGGAATTTTCAAATCTTATCTTATCATTTGAACCTTTATTTGAGGAAGATTTTTCTGAATATCGGGAAAAACCTTCAGGAGATAGTCAACTGCGTAAACATGTTATTGTTTACAACCAAGACAATGAAGTAGTAACAGAATTTAAATCTGGTAGAGAAATGGCTAGATATTTCCAAATTGATGGAAAAGTAGCGAGAGCCGCTATTGCTAAAGGTGAGTATCAGGACTTTTTACTATTATCTAAAGATGTTTCTTTTAGAAAAACAATTTATGTATTTGATAGTATTACTAAAGAAAATGTAGCTAAATTTTCGGGTGTATCTAAAGCTTTGAAATACGCTAAAGTAAATTTTTATACATTAAAAAGTTTAATTGAAAAAGGAAATATACATAATGGTAAAATATACAGTTATAAAGATAAAATATAATTAAAACAATGCGTACGCCTATTAAAAAGAAAAGCAACATTTCTTAGGTTTACAAGGTATGCCTAGACGTATAAGTGATTACCCAGATGCTTTTGCGGGTTGAAACTTAATAAGTAGTTTTGGATCTATAATAAGTGTAGTATCTGCATGATTATTCTTATACATTGTATACTTACAATTAGTAGAAGGTAAAGTTGCAAGCAGATATCCTTGAATGATTCCTCAATTCTATACAGATACTTTACAAGCTTTATTAAATAGAAGTTACCCTTCTTTAGAATGAGCTTTAAGTAGTCCACCTAAACCTCACGCTTTTGTAAGTCTACCTTTACAAAGTAAAATATTTACGAGTAAATAAACTTTATCATCGAAATATTGGGTTTAAATTTTACCTTACTATATCAATTATAACTTTAGTTTTGGTTATTTTTTTATTAATAATATATAAAAACCATGTTTTTAATTTTTTGGAAGCTTACAATTTATATGTTTGTGATATTGGGCGAGCTTGCGTCGATACCTACCCCGCAGGGGGGTCGTGAAAAGAAATATTTTATTTCTTTTTTTGTTTAGCTGTTTATCTCATTAAAGATATTATTAATGTTTTTATGCATGAAGCGGAAAATTATAGTATTGTTAATATGAAAACTAATTTTATTGAACATGAATTATTTTCTAATTGTCTTAATATGGATAAAGGGAATGGACAAGGTAGTTCTAAAAACCCCTTTCCTAATTTAAAGCCAGGTAGTAATTCACCTATAAATTACGGGGATTATGATTGATCATCAGATTCTGACGGCTCGGTAAAAGCTAGTGCGAATCCCAGTATCCCTGACGCAAGCTCGGGATTAGGGATTACAAATGAATCTAAATTAGATTTACCGTGGGGGAAATTACCTGAATTACCTAAACTTCAAATTAAATCTCCATTAGAAGCTTTCAAAGAAAGTATTGATAAAGCTTCTCCTCAAGAATTACAAACAAAAATAAACGATTTAAGTGTACAGTTAGATACATATTTATCTAAAGGTTTAGATGTTCCAGCTGCGAAAAGTCAAATAGAAATATTAGAAAAAAAAATGGAAATATGTTTTAATAAAATAAGTGGAACAACAGAGAAAAATTCTATAGCGGAGATCGGAAAATCTGTAGATTTAAAAGGTAAAGGAAAAGAAATAGCTAAATAGAAGCATATCTATATGGAGGGCTTTGCCACGCGAATTCTAACATACCAGGCGCGTATAAAAATCTTGACGCGAGCTCTGATTTATAGGTAGTCCGAGCTTTTTACGGACGGCTTCTGGTATGAAAGACTAGCAAGGTCGGAATTATAAAAGGAGGCTTGCGCCTCCTTTTAAGATTTTTAATAACCATGCACAACTTAGTGTAACATGGTTTAAACTATAATTATCTTTTATACCCACATAGCGATTTGAATTATACAGGAACAGTTTAATTGTTTTTGTATATTCTCATTAGCTCAATGGTAGAGCATAATACTTCTAATATTTAGATTATAGTTCGAGTCTATGATGAGAATCCGTATTAGTATAAATATTCTGATACGAGGACATAATAAGTAACAAAGTATATTGTTTGTTACTTTTAATCTAATTATATTTTGAACATTTTCATGTAAAAATTAATTATTAAAAATACAAAAAAAAAATGACATCTTTATCTTCAACTCTTATATCTCTTATTGAGGTTGTTTTAGTTTTAGTTCCTGCATTACTTAGTGTAGCTTATGTAACATTAGCAGAAAGAAAAACTATGGCAAGTATGCAAAGAAGATTAGGTCCTAATGCCGTAGGTTATTACGGACTTCTTCAAGCATTTGCCGATGCTTTAAAATTAATATTAAAAGAATATGTAGCTCCTACACAAGCTAATATAATTCTTTTTTTCTTAGGTCCAATTATAACATTAATTTTCGCTTTATTAGGATATGGGGTTATACCTTATGGTCCTGGTTTAGCTATTAGTGATTTTAATTTAGGTATATTTTATATGTTAGCTGTTTCATCTTTAGGTACTTATGGTATATTATTAGCCGGGTGAAGTGCTAATAGTAAATATGCTTTTTTAGGTTCTCTTAGAAGTACTGCTCAATTAATTAGTTATGAATTAATATTAAGTTCTGCTTTATTAATAATTATAATGTTAACTGGTAGTTTAAATTTAACTGTTAATGTGGAAGCACAAAGGGCTGTTTGATTTGTAGTACCTTTATTACCTTTATTTATAATATTCTTTATAGGATCTATAGCAGAAACTAATAGACCTCCTTTTGATTTAGCAGAGGCTATTGACTAATAGATTTGGTCTCTTTAAAGATCACTATTTGCTGGAAATCTCTATAATTATAGAACAATCAGCAGGGAATTTAATATATTTATTTATTAAAGCCTTCAGAGACTAAATGTGATTCTTGTAAAACCTTTACAAGAAGATATAGTCCAACCTTATATGTAAATATAAGATTAATTTACTAGAAACGTAATATAAATACGAATTTTGTCCCACAATTAAATAATTTTAGACAAAATAAGTATATAAATTTTAGTCTAAATACCCGTAAATATTCTTCCGTGTCCGACGGCGAAGCCGTCGGGCTCTTAAATCAAAATTCTGCATCTGAATCTCCTTTACCAGTTTTAATAATTAAGGATTTAAATAAAAAAGAAGATTTTCTACTTTATAGAAATGAATTAAAAGACGGCGCTAGCTCGCAGGTATTTATTCTTTTTTTAATACAGTTAATGGTAATCAATATATAGGTAGTGCTAAAGATCTTTATTTAAGACTTAATGAACACTTAAATGGGAGAAAATCTAATGTTGCCTTGCAAAAAGCAATAGAAAACTATGGATTGGATAAATTTCATATATATGTATATGAATATTTTATATATGAAAATAAAATGATTAGTTCAAAAGCTTTAACTGATTTAGAAACTAGTTATATATCTAAATTTAACTTAAGAGAGCTTGCGCCCTCTATAATTTTAAGGCTACGGCTACAAGTATGTTAGGTTATAAGCATACAGAAGAAGCTATATTAAAAATGATAAAACATTATGAAAATAAGGATAATCATCCTATGTATGGTAAAACTCATACAAAAGAATCCTTGCTTTTAATTAGTAAACCTGGTGCATTAAATCCTATGTACGGAAAAATCCATAGTGAATCAACCAAAAAAATTATGAGTGAGGCGCTAGCTCGAAAAATAAATATCCTTTAGGTGTAGGTATTTTTGATTTAGGTGCCCGCAGGGCTCGGAATTTAATTTGAAAATTTAAAAATAATGTGGAATTAGCAGAACATTTAAATATTTCTAAAGTTACGGTAGGTAAGTATTTGAATAGTGGGCTTGTATATAAAAATTTATATAAATTTAAAGCTATAGAAGCTTAAGTTTCTAGTATCATGGAATCAGAATTAGTTAGTGGATTTATGACAGAACATGCTGCAGTTATTTTCGTATTCTTCTTTTTAGCTGAATATGGAAGTATGGTATTAATGTGTATATTAACAAGTTTATTATTTTTAGGTGGTTATTTAATAATAGATATAGCATTGTTATTATCATTCTTAGATTTTATTGTTTGAGAATTATTTTTAACAGACGGTATTCTTATTTTAGATTATATTGTAGAAGATATAATGAATACTCCAGCTATAGAAGGTTTAATTTATGGTGTTAGTTTAGGATTAAAAAGTTCTTTATTAATATTTACTTTTATTTGAGCTAGAGCATCTTTCCCTAGAATACGTTTTGATCAATTAATGTCTTTCTGTTGAACAGTTTTATTACCTATAGTGTTTGCTTTTATTGTTTTAGTACCTTGTATTTTATCTAGTTTTGATATATTCCCTGTTAATATAAATTTATTCTAATTTTATATTTATTACTTAAGGGGCTGGCGTAGCCCGCCTCGTAATAAATATATTAAATTATCATGTAATAATTTACTTATGATGTAATTTTTTTTTAATTATGTGGGAAGTTTAATTATAATTATTTTTTTATTTTTATGAACTCTTGTTGTTATCATCTTTATTATTCATACCTTTAATTGGTATATTTTTAATAGCTAGTGACATATCTTATGAAAATACTAGTTCAGATCCTTCGCGTAATGCAGGTACAAGCGCGCCTTTGCTTGCTCAGCCTTCTGGTCACAAAGTAACAGCCTTTATTACATCAATAGTTAACTTAATCGTATCTTTAGTTATATTCATATTATTCGATTTTAGTAGTAATCAATTTCAATTTGTACAAGAACATTATGAGTTAAACTTATTTGATTTATACTTAGGTGTAGATGGTATATCTATATATTTTGTATTATTAACTACAATAATAATGCCTATAGCTATATTATCTAATTGAAACTCAATAACAGAAAACATAAAATCATATTTAATAATAATGTTATTATTAGAAACTTTATTATTAGCAGTTTTCTTAGTATTAGATGTTTTATTATTTTATATTTTTTTTGAAAGTATACTACCACCTTTATTTTTATTAATAGGTTTATTTGGATCAAGTAATAAAGTAAGAGCTAGTTTTTACTTATTTTTATATACATTGACTAAACAGTGTAAAAGAGCCAAACACCGGGAAAATCCTAAAGCTCTAGTAACCAAAGTAGTAGAAGAAATTTTATTACCGGCTTGATTAATGACTCAAGGTAAGGTAAAATCACTAGAGATGAGAAAAATACTTTTTTCGAAATGGATAACCGCGGTTCTAAATCATCCGTTTAAGGGTGTAAAAGAGCAACGAGTAGACGGTTCTTCAAGATTCAGAAATTTGAATCTTGTAAGGTGTACTCTAATCGCTGGGAAACCAGTTTTTGGGCTAACGATTCATTCCTATTCACATAATAAATTGTTTATTCACACAAGAGCCTGCCTCTTAGATAAACAAAACGCAGACAGATCTGAAAGATCTGGCTTAGATAATAATTTACATCCTTGATTTGTTACAGGTTTGACTGATGCAGAAGGTACTTTTGTACTAGGTTTTAACAAAAGTAATGATTATAGAATGGGATATCAAATTACAGCTATATATAAAATAGCTTTACATAAAAAAGACCTTTACTTATTATATAGTATAAAAAATTTCTTTGGAGTAGGAAAAATAACTAAACATGGTGATAATAGTATACAATATATGGTCAGATCCCTAGCAGAATTGCAAATAATATTATCACATTTTGATAAGTATCCTTTATTGACTGAAAAATGGGGAGATTATAAGTTATTTAAAGATGGCATAGAATTAATTAAAACTAAAGCCCACCTTAATAAAGAGGGTTTTAATAAAATGCTTTCTATAAGAGCCGCTTTAAATTTAGGTCTTAGCGATGAACTAAAATTATCTTTTCCTTATATTGAAGCAGTAAAAAAACCTTCGAGGCGCAAGCTCCAAAATATAGATAATATAAATCCTTATTGAATAGCAGGATTAGCTAGTGGAGATGGGTGTTTTTATGTATCATTACGTAATTCTCTTACTACTAAATCAGGTAAGTCTGTAACATTAAAATTTCATATTGTTCAACATAGTAGAGATATAGAACTTATGAAATCATTAATATATTACTTAAATTGTGGTAGAATAGAATTAACTTTAAAACAGTCTGCTGTATATTTCGTTGTAACAAATTTTAAAGACATATTGGAAAAATTAATACCTTTATTTGATAAATATAATATTAAAGGTGTAAAAGAATTGGATTATGCCCATTTTAGAGAAGTAGCTATGCTTATACAGGATAAACAACATTTATCTGAGCAAGGTTTAACTAAAATAAATTCTATTAAATCCAATATGAGAGCTCGCGCCTAAATCGTAAATTATAAAACAAGAGGAATAAAAAATCTCCGATTTTTTATACGCGCCTATTATGTGAATTGTCGGTTAGCCGATATGATTCTAAGTAACTCAAAATTAAAGAAATTTTTTGTGTTTGGTTCATTATTTTTATTATTATCAATTTTAACTATGTCTTCTATAATGGGTACTACAGATTTTGATGCTTTATTTAAAACTAATTTTGATTATACTACACAAGTATTCTTATTTATAGGTATATTTATAGCCTTCGCAATTAAAACTCCTACTATATTTTTAAATAATTGATTATTAAAAGCTCACGTTGAATCACCTTTAGGTGGAAGTATAGTATTAGCCGGTATTGTATTAAAATTAAGTTTATATGGTATATTTAGATTAATTTTACCTATATTACCTAAAGTAGCTTTAGATTATACTTTTATAGTATTTATTATAGGGGTTATAACAATAATATACGCTAGTTTCAGTACATTAAGAACTACTGATGTTAAAGAATTAATAGCTTATAGTTCAGTATCTCACGCGGCTGTATATTTAATTGGTGTATTTAGTAATACAATACAAGGAATAGAAGGAGGAATAGTATTAGGACTTGCTCACGGTTTTGTATCTAGTGGTTTATTTATATGTGCAGGAGGTATATTATACGATAGATCTGGTACTAGATTAATACATTATTATAAAGGTATAACTCAAATGATGCCTTTATTTTCGATATTATTCTTTATATTATGTTTAGGTAATTGTGGGGCTCCTTTAACTTTAAATTTTGTAGGAGAATTTATGAGTTTATACGGAGTCTTCGAAAGATTACCAGTTCTAGGTGCTTTAGCAAGTTCTTCTATAGTATTCTCAGCCGCCTATACTATATACATGTTTAACCGTATAGCATTTGGTGGGTCATTTACTAAATTCTTTGAACAAAGTATCAGCGATGTTACTAAAAGAGAATTCTTTTTATTATTAACATTAGTTGCCTTTACCGTTATTTTAGGTATTTACCCTTCGGTTGTTCTAGACGGATTACATTACTCAGTTACAAGTTTACTTTATAAATTCAATTAATATGATACAATTAACTATCAATCCAACAAATTTTTCGAATGCCTAGTCCCTCCGGGACCAGGTTTAAGACGAGATATGTCAATATTTTTAATAAGTAATCTAGCAGGTGTCAGATTTTTTGCAACTAGCCGTTTATTACTAGCTGACCCACAAACAAATAATTCTGAAAGGGCAGAGGTAAATACGTTTGCACAAGATAGCAATAATAATTTATCTAGCTCAGATGAAGGGAACATTACAGATTCTAATAGCACTAAAAGCTCGAATGGTGATGAAAGGATTGATTTAGCTCATAGTTCTCCGGCGAGTTTATCTAATGCAAATCTTATTGAATTTACTCGTCAATTGGAAGATATAAGACGTCATCCTGAAGAAATGGGTATAGAAGGGAATAAAGAGTCAAGCTTTCGTGAATTTTGATTTAACCGTTCGAATGAAATGCGTGCAGAATTAGAATCCCGTAGGCAGCAAGGTTTATTATCGAGCCCTGTGCCATCGGAAGGTAGCTGTGTTAGCTGTAAAGAAAAAAATTATGTAAGTCCGGATAATTATTATTTAGAAAAAAAAAAATAAAGAGGCCGCTAATGCTAACAATGTTGGAGCCAGTAATCCTGTTGAAAATACAAGTTATGTAGCTAGTGTACAAGGTGATGATCATATTTCTCCAAGGAATAAAGAACAGTCTGATTTAACTGGTCCATCTTCTAAAGAAAAATCTAGTCTTCAACTTTCTTCTAAAGAAGAATCTAGTACTCGATCTGGTATTGGCATACCCGATAATTTAAATAATGACTCAACGGAAACTAGACCTGCTAAAAGATTTAAACAAGATTCTAGTGATATAACTAGTGACACAGAACCATTTGATTTTTGTGGAGGTGATGACTAATTACTATCTTTATTTAGCCAAAAAAAAGCAAGCTCTAGTCCCTCCGGGACCAGCAAATTTTTTTTTTATCCGTATTTCACCTAACTAAACTAATTTAATTTCGTTTAATGATAAACGCGAATATTTTTAATGATATTTAATAATCTAATTTTTTATTATATGCCTCAATTAACACCATTTTATTTCGTGAATGAAGTTACATTTGCTTTTGCAATAATAATCTTAACTGTATATATGTTATCAAAATATATATTACCTAGATTTGTTCGTTTATTCTTAGCTCGTACATTTATATCTAAATTATTTAACTAATATTTATCGCTTACAAGGCAGTAAATAAAACCAAAATAATTTTTAATAAGGAGCCTTTAAGGAGCTTAGCTCTCTCCTTTATTTTTATTCTTAAGCTTTACATTTCCATTATATAAAAACCCCAGAAAATACATATTTTCTGGGGTTTTTAACTTGAGAATACTATTTATTACTTAACAATGGAAAATTTACAATTTAGAATAGTTAATAGTCCATTAAGTCAATTTGAAATTAGAGACTTATTAAGCTTAGACGCACCTATATTAGGTAATTTACACTTATCAATAACTAACATTGGATTATTTTTAATGTTAGGTGCTTTATTTATATTAGCTTTAAATCTTTTAACTACTAATTTTAATAAATTAATCGGTAACAACTGATCAATAAGTCAAGAATCTTTATACGCAACAATACATAGTATCGTTACAAATCAAATAAACCCTAAAAGTGGTCAAATGTATTTTCCTTTTATTTATGCTTTATTTATATTTATATTAATAAATAACTTAATAGGAATGGTTAATAGGAGCCTTTGCATTTTATCATTATTTATCTCAAACATACTTGGAGCATTAAGATTACAGAATAATCTAATATTTCAAACACAATCATATTCTTCTTTTAAATCTGACTCACAGTTATCTTTGGATACATCTAAGGATAGTGCTAGATATAGTTTTAACAATAAAAACACCTTCTATCTTAATCCTCACTATCTTACAGGATTTGTAGATGGAGAAGGTTGTTTTTCTCTTTCAATATATAAACAAGATAAAAACTTAACAGGTTGACAAGTTAAGCCTATCTTTAGTATATCTTTACATAATAAAGATATTAAATTATTAGAAGCTATACAAAGAACCTTGAAAACAGGAAAGATTTATAAACATGGAGTTGATTCTGTGCAATATCGAGTAAGTTCTTTAAAAAATTTACAAATAATCACAAATCATTTCGACAGTTATCCTTTAATAACTCAAAAAAGAGCTGATTATCTTTTATTTAAACAAGCTATAACTATCATAAAGAATAAAGAGCATTCTTCTATAGAAGGGTTACTTAAGTTAGTAGGAATCAAAGCTACATTAAACTGAGGTCTATCTGATAAGTTTAAAGAGAGTTTCCCTCTTGGAAAACCAGTAGCAAGACCTATAGTAACATATAATTCTTCTAATGTTAAGATTAACAACTTAAACTGAATTAGAGGATTTATAGAAGCTGAAGGAAGTTTTCAAGTTATAATCCAAAATGATAGAAACGTTAGCTTAAGATTTTCATTAACTCAACATATTAAAGATGAGGAATTATTAAAGGATATCGTTACTTATCTAAACTATGGTAGATATTATAAATCACCAACACGTGATGAAGGCCAATATTTAGTAACAGTCTTTTCAGATATAAATGATAAGCTAATACCTTTCTTAAATGAATATCCTTTATTAGGTGTTAAAAAAGAGGATTATTTAGATTTTGTACAAATAGCCGAATTAATTAAATCTAAAACACATTTAACGGACCAAGGATTAGAAAAAATAAAACTAATTACAAGTAATATGAATAGAAACAGAGGGGCTTGCGCCTCAATAGAAGAATAAATGTTTAGATAATTGTAATATCACAGATAAATAATAATAAAATACGATAAATTTCACTATATGCTGGAAACTTCTAATGCCTTTAGGTACCGATTATCGGTGATAATCTTAAAGGATAAAACAATGAACAATCAGCAGGAAACCAAAATAACCAACGAACTCGTGCCGTTATGAGTAGGTTCCTCAGAGACTACACGTGAAAAATCACTTAACACTGTTTTACAATAACAACTGAGTGATTAAGATATAGTCCACCACGGCAAGTCTATAAGATTTGTTGTGCTGTCCATACAGTTTTGCATCTACAAGTCATTTTGTATTAACTTTTGCATTAAGTTTTACAATAGTATTAGGGGCAACAATATTAGGATTCCAAAAACATGGGTTAGTTTTCTTTTCACTTTTAGTACCTGCAGGTTGTCCTTTAGCTTTATTACCTTTATTAGTTCTTATAGAATTTATAAGTTACTTAGCAAGAAATATTTCTTTAGGTTTAAGATTAGCAGCCAACATTTTATCAGGACATATGTTATTAAATATATTAGCGGGTTTTACTTACAATATTATGACATCGGGTATAATATTCTTTTTTTTGGGATTAATCCCTTTGTCATTTATTATCGCCTTCTCAGGTTTAGAACTAGGTATAGCATTTATACAAGCACAAGTTTTCGTAGTTTTAGCTTCAGGTTATATAAAAGATGGTTTGGATTTACACTAATTAATTTATTTATATTAATACAAGGAATTTTGAATTTTATAGGTATTCCTGTAGAGTTTTTTATTGATTATAATAAAAAATCCTATTATTCCAGCCTTAGTTCATCTACTATAAATGGACGGAGGTATTTTAGTAGTAGCAGTGGTTCTAATAATGATGATCGTTCAAGTAATAATACACCTCGTCCTGATAATATAACTGAGAATAATTCACCTCGTTCAAGTGACGAAGGGTATACATCAGATCCTGAAAATGGAGGGCTGGATAATTTGATTGATAGGCCTCCAAGGAACTTATCTGATGGTGAACTTCTTAATACTATTAGACAAACCCAGGATCTAATAAATGATTCAGTAGATCCGGGGGACGAAAGTCTACAACAAGCATGAATAACTCGTAATGCTGCCTTACAACGTGAATATATTGACCGTCAAAAGCAAGGTAGTATATCGAATGCCATGGTTGAACAACATAGTACTCGAAATATGAGAGTATCCGATGTTTTAAATGATAAATTGGCGGGAGACAGAGTAGACAGTGTTTATTCTAGACCGGCGGTACCTGAATATAATTTAGATGGTAACTCCCCGAAAACCGAACCAGCAAATCTTCCAAATAACTTGTCGGATGCTACACCAGGTAAAAGAAAACTTGATGATAGTGAAAATGAAGTAAAGCTATCTGATACTAAACGTAGCAAAAAAAACGATAATGATCCTAATGACGGTTCAGGAGGAGCAGGAGGTGGTTTAGGTCCATTCGGAGGAGGAGGTCCTTCTAATTCAGGTGGAACAGGTCCTTCTAATTCAGGTGGAACCGGTCAAGTATCTTCAAATAAAGATATAAGTTCAGAGTTTAATTTTTACCGCGAAGCGCAGGATTATGTTTTAATTATTTCATCTTATTTATTCAATATTTTATCTGAAATTATCGTGAATTTACCTTCAGAGATTTGAACTTGCCTGTACTAAATATACCCATTTCAGTTAAGACAAGGGGGGGCGCGAGCTCGCAAATAAAAAATCTAGGTTTTTTTTATACCTCAGGACATATGTTATTAAATATATTAGCGGGTTTACTTATAATATTATGACATCGGGTATAATTTTCTTTTTTTTAGGATTAATACCTTTATCATTTATTATAGCCTTCTCAGGTTTGGAATTAGGGATTGCTTTTATACAAGCGCAAGTTTTTGTTGTATTAGCATCAGGTTATATAAAAGATGGATTAGATTTACATTAATTTATCTTTTTAATTTATTATATATATTCTTCAAAAGATGGATTATACCTATATTAATATAATAATAAAGTAATTATTAATAAAGGATATTTAAGCCTATTAATAATGAGGGTGGGTGGAGGCCAATTATAAAAAAAGTTACTTTAGAGGCATGCCTCTAAAGTATCTTTAACGAGAACAACGTAAATTCTGGGTCTATTATATTACTATACTAGTCCTGCGGGGTCTTTCAGACTACCTGAAGCTCGTTTAAGATTCGGGGACTACGCCAGAAAAGAGATAATAATGTGGACTAATTAAATGTTATGGTAGAAAAGTCTTCCGTAGTAACATGTTAGTAAAAAAAATTTTTTTTACTTTAAGTGAAAGGTTTAGGTTTTAAAGAGAAAATAAAAAAAAATTAAGGGGTTTAAGACTAGGATCTTAATATAATAAAATCTTTCAGTAAAGACAAAGTCTATAAACTGATATTCAGCCAGATTAAGCTAAAAATATAATTTAATTGCTAACTTTGCAAAGCCAACATATACGGGTAAAAAGTGTATAAACACATACGCTTATGGGCTTGTTATTATCCGAATTTTGATCATGGTCTCTAAAACCAATAAGTGATATTTTGCACTATATCATAAATTTACGAAGAGTTTGGTGATGGCTCTGATTGAACGCTGTCTAAATGCTTGACACATGCTAATCGAACGTTTAATTCTATCAAATTTTTTTTTTGATCTTATTAAAAGTGGTGTACAGGTGAGTATAGATATCTGTCTTGACCTAAAGTAAGGGAAAGATCCCTTATAAATTTAAAAAGGTGAAAACTCGCCGCTTTAGGAGGATCTAAGGATATCGTCGAGATAAGTAGTTGTTTAGGTTATTATTAAACAAGCTTTAATTCTCGTAGTCGAAACTGAAAGGTTGATCGACCACACTGGGTCTGAAAAAACCCCAGGGCAATTGAGTACAGCAGTGGGGAATATTGGTCAATGGCCTAACGGCTGAACTGGCAACTTAGAAGAATGTATGTAATACCTTTGTGGTCATATAAATTGATTATTCAAATGAAATTCTACCTGTATAATTGATAATGACGATATACATATTTAGCCTTGACTAATTACGTGCCAGCAGTCGCGGTAATACGTAAGAGGCTAGTGTTAATCATCTTAATTAGGTTTAAAGGGTACTCAGGCGGTAAAGATTTTCTTTTAAAAAAGTAGAATTATACTAGAGTTATAGGTAAGAAGGTAGTACATGAGGTGTAGAGATAATATTTTTTGATACTTTGGAGACTGGTAAATGCGAAGGCAACCTTTTATGTAATAACTGACGCTAAAGGACGAAGGCATAGAGAACTAACAGGATTAGATACCCTAGTAGTCTTTGCAGACAATGATGAATGTCATAGGTAGGATTAGAAAGAGTTTATCCTATAAATGAAAATGTAAGCATTCCACCTCAAGAGTAAAGTGGCAACACTGGAACTGAAATCACTAGGCCGTTTCTAACCCCAGCAATGAAGTATGTTATTTAATTCGATGATCCACGAAAAACCTTACCACAACTTGAATGAGATCTTTTAGATTGACAAGTGTTGCACGGCTGTTTTCAGTTAATGTTGTGAAACTGCGGATCCGTCCGTGAAATTAACGGGTACCCAAACTTTATTTAAGTATTTTCAAAATAAAGCACTCCTGGCTTGCTACTATAGTCAGGACAAGAGGGATTAAGACAAGTCATCATGGCCTTAATGTTGTGGGCTATAGACGTGCCACATATTCCTAGACAAAGAGAAGCAAAAATGTGAGTTTAAGCTAATCTCAAAAAATAGGATAAAATATCTATATGGATTGTAGTCTGAAATTCGGCTATATGAATAAGAAATTGCTAGTAATCGTGTATAACCATGGCACGGTGAATATTACTTTGGATTGGTACTAATCACTCGTCGCATGCTGAAAAAAACTTGTACAGTAAGTTTGCTCTTTTGTTATAACTAAGTAAATACTGAAGATTTAGATTTTATAATGAATTTCTTCCTATGTACGGTTTTAATTAGTGTTAAGTCGAAATACAGTTCGGGTAGTTGAAATTGCCCGGGAATAATAAAAATCAACAAATATAAAAAGGAGAGTCCCTTTATTGGTAAGAAGGGCTGAGCTGTAAACTCAGTAGTTTTAACTTTTGAGTGTTCGAATCACTTCTCTCCTATACTAACTTTAAGTTTCTATAGCTCAACGGTAGAGCTCAATACTGTTAATATTGTGATAGATGTTCGATTCATCTTAGAAGCGTAGTATATCTAGAGTTATTTTAGTACGTAATAGGTATAGGATTTTTGAACGTGCCTCTTGGAGTACACCCTTAATGATGTTTAATAAAGCGACTTTTTATCATGAGGAGCTTGCTGGTCCCTCCGGGACTAGCGGAGTTTTAATAGAGAGTATATGGACTATGCGATAATATAATAACCATTATAATTTTAACTGCCCTTATTTATAATATAAATAAATAAGGGGGTATTAGCATAATGGTAGTGCATATGACTTTTAATCATTTTCGTAGGAGTTCAACTCTCTTATACCCTATTAGTGGCCATATGTTAATGGTAGACAAATCGACTTCCAATCGAATAGTGTCGATTCGAGTTCGACTGGCCATATTATATAAGGATTAGTAACTTAATTGGTAAAGGACTTCCCTGTCACGGAGGTAGATATGGGTTCGAATCCCACCTGATTCGCATGAAAAGAGCACTATTTAACTACGATATTGGGAAAGTTCGATTTTCAACCCTAGGGTTGAAAATCGGGTTGTTTATGAATTTTTCCGTCCCAGCAAAGATAGAGCGTATCTTGAAAAATTCCTTCATTAATAAGTACGAAGGTTTAGGAGCATCCTTTCATAAGGTTAATAATAGTAACGGGTTTAGATATTATACTACTAATAATAAAAGTATAGATAACAATTTAATAATTAGCGATATGACTGTATTAGAACAATCTTTACGTAGTCGTCCTGAATTTTATGAATGATTCTGTGGATTTACAGATGGTGAAGGGAACTTTTACTTTGGACGAAAAGGTTCCACTAACTTCTACCAATTCTTTTTTCAGATTCAACTTCACATTGACGATTTTCACGCTTTAGTCTATATTAGAGATATTTTAGGTTTCGGTAAAGCATTCGAATATAAAAATACGTGCATATTTAGGGTAAGTAGTTTTGAAGATCTAAAAAAATAATAACAATTTTTGAACAATATACTTTAAATAGTACTAAATCGCGAAATTTTCTTAGTTTCAAGAAGGCTTTTGAGTTATATATTAACTCTAGTAAAACACAAGATTTGGTACAACAACTTGAAGAGATTAAAAGTGGTATTAATAGTAAAAGAACTGATTATAAATTACCAGCAAATCACGAATATAGAATTACTAATTATTGATTACTAGGTTTTATCGAAGCTGAAAGCTCATTTTGCATTAAATCTAAAGAATTAAGCTTAATTTTTAATATTAGTCAATCATTTGTTGATTCAGAGTTATTAAAGGCTATACAGGCATTCTTACTTGAATTAGGAGATCCTGGATCAAATAAATTAGATAAGGCTAACCTTGACGTGAGACTTGTAACTAGTAAGGAAGAATACGGTAATAAACAATTATGCCAAATAATAGTTAATCGGCATGATTTCATTCGAGAAGCTTTAATACCTTTTCTTAATTCGGCGCTCCGCGATGAATTGACAAACAAAGAAGAAAAAGGATTTTGAAGATTGAACTAGTATCTTGATGCTTAGAGATAAAGGATTTCAATATACAGATGACGGTTTAAAACTAATAGAGTTAATCATTAGCCAAATGAATAACCGTAGATTATCTAGTTCCGATATAGCAATAGTAGATAGAGAATTTTTATATAAAGAGATTAACCTTATGTTAAATAAACCTTCCGGCCTCTAGGCCGGAAACGGTAACACTTGAGTAATATCACAAAACAGGTTTATTAATAGAGCGGAAGCTAATGTAATACAGCTTATAAAAGATAATGGGGAAGTAGTAAAAACATTTTATACCTATAAAGATTGTGCTGAATATTTGGAGGTGTCTTTACAAACCTCCGAAAAGGAGGAATTAATAAAAATAGTCTATTTAAATTTAAAGATAAATTCTATACTCTTAAAAAGGTAGAATAGACCAATTAAAACTCTTTTTTAATTTTTGCTTATATTTAAGTAGAGCTGTATGCAGCATAAAATAAAATAACGTATATTTAATCATTTTACAATCCAGCGCGGTTCGAGACCGTTCTAGTTCGCCTAAAAATAGAATTTAAGGATTTTAATAGTCCGGCTGAATAAAATCTTCGATTTTATAAGCGGACTCAGCAAGCTCGTCATACTTATTAATAAAGAGTATAATTTAATGGTAAAATAGGGAGCTTCAACCTCCTCAATCTCAGTTCGAATCCGAGTACTCTTGCTTTTAATGCATTAAAGATAAACAGGAAAAGTTTCCATAGGTAAGGTAAGATATTTGCTAAATATTGTGATAGTTCACATGGGTGTTCGATTCACCTCTTTTCCGTAGCCACGGTACCCTATCTTTTCGAGATTACGGGTAACCGTTTTTAGGCTAATTTTTCTTAGAGTTTACCTTTAATAAACTTAAAGAGGGTCAACCTGCACAATATAGATATATATCTATCTTTTTTCCTTTGCGAAGGTTATTTTTTTTTTTATTTTTACTTATGAATCTGGCTATTTTTAATGAAATTATTACAAACGGATACAAGCCGGAAATTTTGGATGTTTTTTCTCTTGCTGCTATTTTATCAGGTATATTAGTTATTATTAATAAAAATCCTATTGTATCTATATTATTTTTAATTGGTTTATTTGCTAGTATTTCTTCTTATTTAATTGCTATAGGTTTAAGTTTTTTAGGTTTATCTTATTTAATTGTTTATATAGGTGCCGTATCTATACTTTTTTTATTTATTTTAATGTTAATTAATATTAGAACTAGTGAATTACAAAGTAACACAAGTAATAGTATATATTTAGCTATATTTACGGGTATAGCTTTTAACTATCCAATTTTTCAAATACTACCTTTTACTGTAGCTATGATCAATAATTATTTTAATATAAGTAGTAATTTATATTTTTTCTCTTTAAATAAAGAATCTTTTTTTGAAAGTATATTAAGCTTTTTAAATGATATTGCACATGTTACAGGAGAAGGTTGAGAAGGTTCTGTTATAGATAATAGTCATATTACAACTATAGGTAATATTATGTATACTAATTATAATGCATGATTAATTTTAATTAGTTTAATATTATTGTTAGCAATGGTAGGTGCTATAATAATCATAATAAAGCCTAATCATATAGATGAAGTTAAAGATTATAAACCTGTAGGTAAATCTTTACAATCTAAAATTTTTACCCGCTAATAATTCTCCCGCTAATAATAATCCAGTTAATAATACAGGTGATAACAATTCTTCTGCGTGAAGACCTGAGGTTGTTAGTCTTAGACAGCGGCATGCATTAATACAAAGTGCTAGAAATATGAATTTTGATGCTATAAATAGTATTCAGAGATTATATCCTTCATTTTTTGATAGTCCTGCGGGGTCTTTCAGACTACCTGAAGCTCTAGAGAATGGTAACCAAAATAATTTCTTGAGAGGTTTAGATCAAATAGATGCTATGATAGATGATGATCTAAAAGATATATTAACTTGGGCTCGAAGAGGAGAAATATAAGGTGGTGTAGGTTAACGGATATAAAAATTTACCGCTCGTCTTTTATTTTATTCTACAGTGCAGGATTTTTATTCCTCGTGATTAAGAATACGAGGTTTTTAACTTATTTTATATAAGAGGCGCGTATAAAAAATCGGAGATTTTTTATTCCTCTTGTTTTATATAAAAAAGGCTCTTTAGGTTAATTGGTTAGACCTTAGTTTTGATAGGACTAGTGTTTGAGTTCAAGTCTCAAAGGAGCTATAAACAATAATATATAGTAAAGGGTGTAACATGTAATCTTATTAATTAATAAAAAAATTAATTATAAGGCTTTATCCGGAGGATTAAAATCCTCCTCCGGAAATCCGGAGGACTCAGCAAGCTCTAGGATCAGCAAGCTATCAAACTTAGGGGTAGGTCATCTATTTTTAAAGTTATACATATATATATATATAGGGAGGTTGGCTTAATGGTATAGCATCTGTTTTACACGCAGAATTGTGAGGGTTCGACTCCCTCATCTCCCATCCTTCAAGGAAACAGGGTTATTTAACCCTTTAATATAATTATATGTTAATCATGCAAAAGTAGGATAATTTATTATGACTCAAGTAATAAGGAGTAATTTTCAAGATCATCCTTTTCATTTAGTATCTCCATCTCCTTGACCTTTCTACACTAGTTTAAGTTTATTCACTTTAACTACAAGTGGAGCATTATCTATGCATAATTTCAGTGAAGCATATAATGTATTCTTTATAGCCTTAATAACAGTAATTGCCTCAATGTCATTTTGATTTCGTGATATAATCGCAGAGGGTAGAGATTATATACATGAATCCATGATATTAAATACCGCATCAGCTATTTCAACACAAGATCTAGAACTAGCGTTACAAGGGTATAATAATCTTCATTCTACTAGAGATAACTATAAAAATAATCCAGAAAAATTGGCTTATTATTTAAGTGGTCTTTTAGAAGGGGATGGTCATATATCAATACCTTCTTTAGGTAGTACTACCTTAAATAGAATACTTAATCCTAGAATAGTTTTTACTTCTCATATTAATAATCTTGGTTTCTATGCTTTTATTCAATCAGAATTAGGAGGTATAGGACGTTTTCAATCTTCAGGTAATAATACGATACGTTACATTATCGGAGATAAAGTGGGTATATTATTTATTATAAATTTAATACATGGTAAATTAAGAACACCTAAAAATATAACATTCAATAAATTAATTGAATTTTTTAATAATAAATATTCATTATTTATTGCTGAAAGTTCATTAGATGAATCTGATTTTAGCACAAATAGTTGATTAGTTGGTTTTACTGAAGCAGATGGACATTTTGGTATAAAATATAGACCAAAACAAGATAAATCGGAAACTAGTAAAAGATCTACAAGTGAAAGTGTAAGTTTAAGATTTAGATTAGATCAACGTTTGTATGATAAACCTACATCATCCAGTATGGAGCCATTTATGTTAAAATTAGCATTATTTTTCCAGACTAATTTAAAAAGCTATAACAGCAATAACACTAAATCAGAAGTATTATCAATATATGTATCTTCTATAAAAAATATATCATCAATAGTAAATTATTTTGACAAATATCCATTATTAGGGGAAAAATATAATGATTATGTAAAATGGACTACAGTATATAATATGATAGTATCTAAAGAACATCTTACTGAGGAAGGAAGATTAAAAATAAGAGAAATTATAGGAAAACTAGATTAAGTACGAGTTTCGCTACATATAAAGTGCCCTCTTTAAATTTAACTGTTTGCTGGAAAACCTTATCATTATAAGATAATCAGCAGGGAACCTATGGACGTATAATTATCCTAGTAGGACCTTCAGAGGCTTTACGTTAAAAGTTAATACGTTCTAAACCTATTAATTAAGATAGAGTCCAACCAATATAGTGATATATTGTAAATATTTGACTTTTTTAGGTAACCATACATTGGCTGTTCAAAAAGGATTAAATCTAGGTGTTATATTATTTATAGTATCTGAAGGTTTATTCTTTGTAGCTATTTTCTGAGCATTTTTTCATAAAGCATTGTGAATAGAAACCAAATTCCGGGGACACCTTAAAGCTCTAATAACTAAACTTTTTACGGAAACTTTTAAAGTGGCCTGATTAATGACTCAGGGTATAGTAACATCATTAGAGATTCTAGCAATAGGAATAGGCAATCGCGGATCTAAATCAGATAGTCTTATATCTGTAAAAGAGCAACGAGTAGACGGTTTCTCAATATCAACTAGATATTGTAAGGTGTATTCTAAGTGCCGAGGTAACTCGGTATTTCTGCATAATAGTAATAATGTTATGTTAAACCCAAAATTGTGTTTAAACAATTTTTATTCAAAAACTCCAAAATCCCTATTTTCTAGTCAAGCCTCTTCTTCTAAGTTAAACCCACACTATGTTACTGGGTTTACGGATGGTGAGGGTTGTTTTTTCGTAAGTATTAGTCCAAATTCTAAATATAAAACCAATTTTAGAGTAAAAACTACCTTTCAGATAGGTGTACATATCAAAGATATTGCTTTATTAGAAAAAATAAAATTATTCTTTAATGTGGGCCATATTTCCAGGCTGGCCCTGGACTCTGTGCAATACAGGGTATCAGGTATTAATGATTTAAAAGTTATTATTAATCATTTTGACGAGTTTTCTTTATTAACCTATAAACAATCCGATTATTTACTTTTTAAAGAAGTAGTAAAACTAATTGAAGATGGAAAGCATTTAACATTAGAAGGTTTAAATAGAATTGCGTCAATTAAAGCGTCACTAAATAGTAAAGAACTCTCTGACACATTCAAACTTAATTTTCCTGATTTAGTACCTGCTTTAATACCAGAAGTTAAAGATAGAAAAATCCAAAGTTTATACTGATTAGCTGGTTTTACTGATGCTGAGGGATGTTTCTTTATAGCATTGAAAAAGTCTCTACTTTCTAAATTGGGAGAAACAGTATGATTAAGATTTATTTTAACTCAACATATTAGAGATAGAGAATTTTTAGAAAGTTTAATTTCTACTTTAAATTGTGGTAGATATGTAACTAAATCTGGAGGCGGCGAAGCCGCCGGGGAATTTATAGTTGAAAAGTTTTCAGATATAAATGAAAAAATTCTTCCTCTTTTTGAATCCTATAAATTACAAGGAGTAAAGTCTAAAGATTATGAAGATTTTAAAAAAGCGGCGGAGTTTATTAAAAATAAAGCCCATTTAACTAGAGAGGGTTTAGATAAGATAAAAAAAATAAAGGGTCAAATGAATAAAAATCGAAAACATCAAGATTAACATTATAATAATGCAGAAATTTAAATCATATCTTATTTAATTATAAGATAAAACTTTAATGAGTGCTTTAACTCCTACTATAGAATTAGGAGGTCAATGACCTCCTATGGGTATAGAACCTGTTAATCCTTTTGAATTACCTTTACTTAACACAGTAATTTTATTATCAAGTGGTGCAACAATTACATACGGTCATCACTCTTTAATTCAAGGAAAAAGAAGTGGGGCCTTATATGGTTCAATTGCTACTGTAGTATTAGCTATAATATTTACAGGTTTCCAAGGTGTAGAATATTCTGTATCTTCTTTCACTATTAGTGATGGAGCTTACGGTACTTGTTTTTACTTTGGTACTGGTTTCCACGGCTTAGTTATGTTAATTTTTAACTATAATAGTACTATTCAACCATATTATGCATTAAAACCCTTAAAAAATTTAAGTGGAGTTTGTGCTTCAAATAAAAGATTTTATTCAACTTCACGAGCTAGCTCCGAAAAGGAGGAAATTAATAATAACCAGATAATAAATATAATAGATAAAAAGTTTTGCCCTAACTGGATAACAGGATTTGCTGACGCTGAATCCAGTTTTAGTTTAAAAGTTTCTAAGAAAAATACAGCTAAATCAGGTTGAAATGTAATTCCTGAGTTTAGAATTGAGTTACACAGTAGAGAGATAATTTTATTAAGAAAAATAAAAGATTATTTTGGTATAGGTATAATAAGTGAACGTTTAGATAGAAATACTATAGTTTATAGTGTTCAATCGGTTACAGACATTTTAAATGTAATTATACCTCATTTTGATAAATACCCTCTAATAACTCAAAAACGGGCTGACTATCTTTTATTTAAACAAGCTATTAATTTATTAGATTTAAAAGTACAATCTACTATAGAAGGAATTTATAAAATAATAGCTATAAAAGCATCCATCAATATAGGTTTATCTGATAAATTAAAAAATAGTTTTCCTAATGTATACCCTGTAGATCGTCCTTTAATTAAGTTTGAAGGTTTTCATCCTAATTGATTAACAGGTTTTACAGACGGAGAAGGTTGTTTTTACGTTAACACTAAAAAAGCTAATACTTCGACTGGTTATCAAATTATTATGACTTTCTCCTTATCTCAACATATAAGAGATGAAGAGTTATTAACTAAAATTAAGGATTATTTAGGTTGTGGTAATATTGAAAAAGTTTCAACCAGACCCACTTATGCTACGATTGTTGTATACAAATATGCTAATATTAAAGATATAATAATCCCTTTTTTTTCTAAATACCCTTTACAAGGTGTTAAATCTTTAGATTTCCAAGATTTTTGTAAAATATCTAATATAATGGTAACTAAAGAGCATTTAACTGCTGAAGGAGTAAAAAAAATAAAATCTTTAAAATCTGGAATGAATAGTAGTAGAATTTTATAAAAACACACGTGTAGGCCCTTTTTTTATTTCTTTTAGTAATATATGTATTATATTAGAAATTTAATCGCAAATAAAGTTAATTGCATAAAAACGTATAAGTATACCTAATATGCAGCCAATTAGATATTATATATTACAGATAATTGTAGTATCTAAAGGTTCAACGACTAATTTTACAGTATTGTACTGTAATACAAATTTTACTAAGCAATATATTGTATATTGTTTAGATGATATAGTCTGAACAATAGTGTGAACTATTGAACATAGGAATTTTCCTATATAACAAAAGATAATTAAATATTTCGCTTACACTATGTCAAAGTTACGGGTTAATTATAACAAATGTAGCCCTGTATATTTACATATATAATTACTTTAAAACAAAACAAAACATTTTCAAAAACTATTTTCATAGCTCTGCCGCTCAAATTCTTAATAATAAAAGTAATATTAATGATAAATTACTTATTTCTTTACCTGATTCTGTTAACGGTGCCTTAGATTATTCTTTAGATACTAAATTTTTACAATGATTTGTAGGATTTACAGATGGAGAAGGTAATTTTCATATAAAAACTACAGATTTAAAAGAGAATACATTTAAAAATGTACAATGTACATTTCAAATAGGTTTACATAAAGATGATATTCAAGTATTAGAGTATATTATGAATACTCTTAAATGTGGGCATATATCTAAATCTGGAAATAGAGTAAATTATTTTATAAATGATAAAAATTCATTATTAGATGTAGTATTACCTATATTTAATCATATTAATCTTAATAGTTCTAAATATTATCAATTTAAATTATTTGAAAAAGCAGTTTTGCTAACTAAAGATAAACAACATTTATTACCTCAAGGTAAATTAGATATTATTAACTATAAAAAAGAAATGCAGGATATATCAGATAAATCTATTCCTGCTTCTAGAAGTAATAGTATTTATATAACTAAATACTGACTAGCTGGATTTATAGATGCTGAAGGCTCATTTTCTACGAATAAATACGTACCTAGATTTAAAATAGAAAATCATGTAAGGGGGAGCTTGCGCCTTGAATTATATCAAAAATTGAGAGAATTTATAGGTACAGGTAATATTATGTTAACTCCTTCTAGATTAGATAAAATAAATAGTAATCCTACTATAGTATTAGAAATAAATCAAATTAATGACTTAATAAAAGTTTTTATACCTTTAATTTATGACGGCGCGTATAAAAAATCTCCGATTTTTTATTCCGAGCCCGACGGCTTCGCCGTCGGGCACGGTAATATTTTATTAAAAACGTTAAAACTTGAAGATTTTAAGTTGTGATTAAAATTGGTCGATATATATTATAAAGGTTACCATACTACAATAGAAGGTAAATATATATTTGATGCAATTAAATTGCATATTAATAAATATAGAATGACAAGTAATACTGATTTATTTAATGAACGTCTATCCATAGTTGAAATAAATAATTTATTAGATAAATTATATTTATCCGAAAGTCCGTATGAAATAAAACAAGGGGTAAGATATTATAAAAATACTGATAAATTAGTTAGTGATAGTACTAGAATAGTAGCAATTGATACTAATAATAATACTAAAACTATTTATGATAGTATGTCTCAATGTGCTTCAAGTTTACATATTTCTAGAAAGAAAATAAAAGAATGTTTATTAACAGGTGAAAATTATAAAGGGTTTTGTTTTGTATATAATTAATATATGTATTTATATTAACAACGGAGTCAATAGCAAGAACATCTTTTAATACTAAAGATAATTTGCTGCCGAGTATATTTTGTTACTGACAAATATAAAGGTTCAACGACTAGCTAATAAATATTATGTTATTTTGAGACATAAGCTCTCAAAATAAAAGAATGGCATCAAACTCCGCTTATTAATTAATATTAATTTTAATATTATAAAATAATAATAAGAAGACATAGTCTAACCGGTAATGTAAATTATCGTAATTTTTTGTACACGTTATAATAGGTACACTTTTCTTAGGTGTAGCATTATGAAGAATATATGCATACCATTTAACAAACCATCATCATGTTGGTTTTGAAGGTGGAATTTTATATTGACATTTTGTAGACGTAGTATGACTTTTCTTATACGTAAGTGTATATTATTGAGGTTCTTAATATATACTAGTCCGAGCAATAGACATAATAAAAATTTTATAGTGAGATATTATTAAGGCGCAAGCTCTTATATTGATAATATCTCCTAAAGAGAATTGATCGAGTGGTTTAAGATGGTAAGCTTGAGACTTATTTGGCAATAATGTCACATCCGTTCGAATCGGATATTCTCTGTGTAGTGCTAATTAGCATTTAAATTATACGGATTAGGGCTGGGCGGTTAAGCGTCTCATTTGGGTTGAGAATTTGTTACGTTCGACTCGTAATAATCCGAATTATATAAGTTAAAAATTTATAGTGAATAATTGTACTAGATATAGAAAAATATTTATATATAATATAAATAAGTATACAAAGAAACTATTAGGGAGACCTAGCTATGAATCAAAGAGCGCAGAGAATTACCCCGCAAATGGGTTTTTAACTCTTAGAGAAATTCAATAATAAACGAAGAGAATTGAAATATCTTAGTATCTTCAGGAAAAGAAATCAAACGAGATTCTACGAATAGTGTGAGCGAAAGTAGAGTAGCCTAGGTATAAGTATATCTAAATAAGTAAAATAGACTAAAATCTGTTTAAATATTAAGGGGAACCTTCCTCTAAGGCTAAATATGATATCATAAGCGTCAGAGTATAGTACCGTAAGGGAAAGGAGAAGCGAAAATAGTAGTTTTATAAGCAGCTCGAGTTAAAAGTAAGAGCGTACCTTTTGCATAATGGGTCACCAAGTTAACATTAGATGCGAGCAAAACCGCGTAGTTAAACCGATGATCGAAAAAATGAATTAGTGTCTAAAGTTAGACCCGAAGCTAGGTGATCTTACCATGGTCAGGACTATAAAGGTCCGAACGGGTTATTGTGGCAAAAATATCCGAAGAACTGTGGTAAGTATAGTGAAAGACAAAACTGACCTAGATAGCTGGTTTTCTGCGAAACCTATAATAGTAGGCAATTTAAGTAACATCTTCGCAGGTACAGAACTTCATCTCAGGCAAGATGTAAAATTTATATAATAATTTATTATATAAAATACGTTTTATTTTGTATATATCGGGGAGTCGTAAAGGCTTTACCGGTGAGTTTGTAGACTCGGAATGGCAACGATGAATCTTGAATTATCAGACATAGAGTGATAAGGTTGTATGTCAAAAGGGAAACAGCCCAGAACAAGAGTTAAGGTTCCGAAATTATTATTAAGTGAAAATAAGAAGGTCTTTATTTATGTCGACAAGGAGATGGGCTTAGAAGCAGCCATAATTCAATGATTTCGTAACAGAGCGCTTGTTAAGTTTTTTAAAGGCATCGAAAATTCAACGGATCTAAATAATATACCGAAATCTTGTCCATATTGAATAATAATATTTATTGTTTAGTACTGGGGTAGCAGAACATTGAGTAAACCTGGAATTTGTATTATTTTATAATATAACTAGAATTACTATTTTACGGGCGCGTATAAAAATTCTGGCGCGAGCTCTGATTTTTATACCTCTAAATGTAGAATATGTATACAGTAAACTCAAGAGAGAATGGTGACATGAGTAACAAAAAAGATCAGAAATAAAATAGAAATTAAAAAACCTATTTTATTATCATCTCGCCTAAAGCTTATGGATATATAAAGTAACGGCCTCTAAGTTTACAGTCCCAAGGGTTTAAACGATGAGAAAATCTTTTTACTTAAACGACGACATTTTTTTAGTGGAAAATGTACTGGAAAAAGAAGTAATATATCAAATATAATTTGACGAAAAAAAACCGTACCTAACAACTGTGCCAGGTAAGCTAGTAGAAAATACGAAGGCGTAAATGAGCTAACAATCATAAAGGAACTCGGCAAACTAACTACGTAACTTAGGGAGAAGTAGGTCTCATTTGTCCATATGTAACTAATAGTTACATATGGTAAGAAGGAAGAAGCATGAAATTGTGTTGTACGACTGTTTAATTAAAACAAAGCACTTTGCATAAGACTTAAAGTCAAAGTATAGAGTGTGATTTCTGCCCGGTGCCGGCTGGTTAACGAAAATAACTAACTTTAAAAGGTTTGGTAACGTAGGAACCCCCGGTTAATGGCGGCCTTAACGTGAGGGTCCTAAGGTAGCGGAATACCTTGACTGTTAAATGCAGTCTTTGCATGAATGATGTAACGATACAACAGCTGTCTCTATGATTGACTCAGTGAAATTGGCATAACTGTGCAGATACAGTTTACCTCTAGTTAGACGAGAAGACCCTATGCAGCTTTACTGTTACTAATTACTAGGTATGGTTGGGGACAGTTTTCAGTAAATAAGGTAATTGATAAGATAAAAATGTAATACCTTTATTTGGGGACCATATTGTATGGATTAATTAATCCAACTTGAAGAAAGTTACCTTAGAAAGGAAAAATTGTTAGGAGACAGTTTATGCGGGGCACAGACCCCACAAAGAGTAAATGGGAGTGTCCAATTATGTTTTATGTTTATTATATATTTAATAAAGGTAAAACTAAATTAAATTTTTATGGTTAAACGAGCTTCGCACGTTTACTTTAATTATTTATTTGTTTGTAATAGTAGATAGCATTGCTATATTCTATCATATATATGTATAAATGTACAAGCCTAAATACAATTTTTATTGTATTTAATTATATTTTAGCTTTTTTGCATTTTAGTATCTTGGGTTAAACCGGGGTACTAGCTAGCAAAATTTTAATGAGGAATCAATTTTTTTTTGTCAGGTAGGATTTTGATTATTGGGGAAATAGTTGTATTTTAATTATTACGGAGTTATTCTAATAATTAAACAGCTGTCGGCTGGCGCGTATAAAAATCTTGGCGCGAGCTTTGATTTTTATACCTCTAGCTTTTGACGGTTATGTATAATACTTACCAAGTTTAATGGCTAAATCTTGCCTTACTGTTTGACCACCAACAAGTCTTACAGTCGCGTAAGCGGGGCATAGGATCACAAGACACAAAAAGGAAAGGTCTTGGATTATTGGAAAAGCTACGCTAGGGATGTTTGTCCTTCAATATTTAAATATAACACTCGTTTTTTTTTTTTGAGGCTGGCGCCTTAAGGCGCCCAAGCTAAAAAAAATAAGCAAGCTCGTTTAAATAATTGATATTAAATTGGGTTAATTTCAAAAATTACTTGTATTTATAAGTAAATTTGAAGCGAAATTTATCTTAGCATAAAGGCGTGCCGAACCTTCGGTTACGAAGGCACCTTCGGTTACTAAACAAGATAAAACCGTTCAACGACTATTAGGTGAGTAATGCTAACAATAACCCTAATTAAATGCCCAACATTTTTTTCAGGCTACATTATTAATAATGTGCCAGTATAATAATAAAATAATTTTTGTATAAATAATAATCATCCAAAATAATATATTAAAAATAATAAATTAAATTCTTTTATTTTTTCTAAAAAAGTTAATACTAACTTTAAATTAACACCCTTCAACATATTGAAGGATACTGTAGGTGAAAGTAAATATTTACCTCCTGCTTCTAGAGAATGAACTAATAATGTATATAACTATAATTTAAATAACGTAAAAAATTATCCTGTTCATAATCTAAATATAAATACTTTAATAAAAGGATATTTTTCAATGTATTTTAATTATAAAGAATTTAAAGGAAAAAGATTTAGAAATAAAGGTATTTCTTTAAATAGAATATTTGTAAGTAAAGCTGAAGTTAAGCATACTAATTCTAAAGCTATTATAACAATATATGTTTATAATAGAGAAAAATTAATATTATTAAAAAAAATTAAATTATTGAAGTTAATTTTAACTAAATTTATTTTAATTCAAACTAAATTAATTTCTCGTTTAGGTGTTAAAGATAATACTAAATTAATAGATCATTTATTAAACAAATATAAAATGAAAACTAGATTTTCTAGAAGAATCGAAAACTATTCTAAAAAATTAATAACTAGAGAAATTTCTATTACATTAGCTCTTCTTAGAAAATGTATGTTAAAGTTACATTTAAATAAATCTAAATTTGAAGAAAAATTTTTATTTAAATTAAGTAACTACATAAGTAAATACTATGGTAAAAAAGTAGAATTTAACATAATAAATCTTAAACATATTAGTAATAATGTGGATATATTTACTGAAATATTTATGTTAAAAGTTAAAAGTAGTAAAAGAGTACCTCTTATGGTAATGAGACAGTTGTTAAATAAAATTAAAATAAAACAAGTAAAAAATCGTTTATTAGAAAGAGGTAGAGTACAAAATGTAGTAAATTTTGATCTTGTTGAAAATAAGTTCAAAAATAAAACTTTAAGTAATATTTTATACTTGCACCAAAGTAACGCTTTTGGAGCTAGCGCGAATCCTAGTGTCTCTGGCGTTAGCTCGGGATTAGGGACTACAGACGGTATAAATAAAGTACTAAACGATTTTTATTTAAACTCTGAAGAGTCCGGAGGACGGACTTTGTCAGCAAGCTCTCAAATAATGCTAAATGACCAATCTAAAGATTTTAATAGAAATAACGCTTTAGAATCTAATTCTGCAGCGCAGAATAAAATCTCAGATTTTATAAGCGTGAGCGGTAAAGATATGGATATAAGTATGGCTACAGATAGTTTAACAATTCGTCGTATAATATTAGCAAATATTAAATATAAAGAGACAGGAGGAGTTAAATTAGAAATGAAAGGTAGATTAACTAAACGTTATAGAGCGGATAGAGCTATATATAAATTTAAATGAAAAGGAGGATTAAAAAATATAGATTCTGCTTTTAAAGGGTTACGTACTGTTGTATATAGAGGATATATGGATGCTAATGTAGAAAAATCAATATTTGTATCAAAACGTCGTATAGGATCTTTCGCAGTAAAAGGTTGATTATCTAGAAAATAATTTAAACTAGTTAAAGTTACTTTATATATTTATCGCTGAAATATACTAGCCTTAACCTAAGGCAAAGAAAAAAATGAAGAAATAGTCTGAACCATTTTGTAAAAAATGGAAATAATATACTAATATATAGTATTGTTATGATAACAAGTTGAACAGGCTAATTTGCGCAAGAGTGTGCAAAATGAGTGCGCGGTTTGGCACCTCGATGTCGGCTTAACTTATCCTCATGGACGCAGAAACTATGTAGGGTACGACTGTTCGTCGATTAAAAAGTTACATGAGCTGGGTTAAATACGTCGTGAGACAGTATGGTTTCTATCTTCTAGAGGAAATTAGAATATAATAAGGATTAACCTATGTACGTAAGGAACTTGGAATATTAATTTATTAATATTGAGATAACATAATTATTAATCTCTGGTTTACCTGTTGTTTATATGTACCTAATTAGTAGGCTATCCTATTTTCACTTAAATAGTTATTATAGTATAAGCACGGCAGGAAAGCTATGTTAGTCAAAGATAAGTGCTGAAAGCATATAGGCACGAAGCTTACCTTAAGATATTTCTTAAATATACGTAATATAATATTACGAACATAAATAGGCTTTATCTGTAAGAATCACGAGATTTTAAGGAATTAAGTACTAATTTTATAATACACTGAATATTTTATATATATCTTACATTTATTTATATTATGCCTAATTAGCATAAAAGTAATGCAATTGTCTTGTAATCAATAGAAACAAGTGCGATACTTGTATTGGGCTTTTAGGACTAGTAGTCAAGTGGTTACGACATAGCATTTTCGATGCTAGGCTCGCGGGTTCGATCCCCGTCTAGTCTATTCTAGGTATCAAGAGCATTATAATATTTTAAAATATTTCACGATTTAACTGTATTTCTAATAACTTAACTCAAATCCTTTAGGGTTTGGGTCGCTTGAGCTGGAATATGGGAGACCTTTCACCTTTTATTTAGGGACGTGCTGAGTTCATAGGTCGCTTGCTAGTCCAAGTCCTTCGGACCAGGACCAGAAGCCCCCCCTAATTCTTTAATCCCGAGCTTACTAGTCTTTCAGACCAGAAGCCGTCCGTAAAAAGCTCGGACTACCTATAAATCTGGCGTGAGCTCTTATTTTTATACGCGCTTCCCGCTTATAAAATCTGAGATTTTATTCTGCCGGGGTCAC
>Ga0182196_1000010_pt1 | contig 28320 bp, 46 predicted proteins | sample G5R1MG_36_FD_128388 | JGI IMG/M metagenome (GOLD analysis project Ga0182196, IMG submission 128388) | Switchgrass phyllosphere microbial communities from Michigan, USA - G5R3_MAIN_12SEP2016_LD1 MG | ecosystem: Host-associated > Plants > Phyllosphere > Phylloplane/Leaf | place: USA: Michigan...
CACCCAGGAAGCGGCGCGCTACGGGCTCATCGGCGAAAGCCAAGGGACCAACGAAGCCGGCATCACCACAGTGAAGCTCGACGACAAAAGTTTCGTCCGGTTCTACGGCAAGCCCGAACCCTTGCGTCTCGATAATGCCGAGCAGTTCCGAAAGGTTGTTTCCGACCTCTACCAGAGTGACGGCAAGCGCAAGCTGACGCAGACCCTCAAGCGCGCGATCGACGACGCTGTAGAAGAGGCGGCGGTGAAGGTGGCCGATGGTTCGGGCGGCAATATGTCCGAAGCTATGGCGGGTGCGCGGAAGGCCTTCGTTCAGCAGAAGCAGACGTTTGAGGCCAAGGACATCGTGCAGGCTATCGCCGACTGGAAGAAGGGCGTGGAGGACGTGACGGGAGCGCTAGCGCCCGAGCAGGTGATGCAGCGCGCACTGGGCAAGACGAGCGACCTCAAGCGCGTCAAGGCGGTTCTGCTGTCCAAGGCAACCGACAAGTCGAAAGCCGCTTGGCGCGCGATACAGGCCCATGGCCTGGCCACGGTGTTCGAGAAGGCGACTACGCGGAACACGAACACCGCGGGCGAGATCACCGACGCCATTTCCGGCGCCAAGCTGCGCAGTGCAATCGAGGTTTTCGGCCCCGACAAGCTGAAGGTGCTGCTGGAGCCCGCGGACTTCAACACGTTGATGAAGCTGCGCCGCACGATCGAGGACGTGACGATCCCGATCACCGGCACCACCAACCCGAGCGGAAGCGGCAACCTGCTGATGCGGCTCGCCAAGGACGCCGACAACCAAGTCACCGCGGCCTTCGCCGCTGCTGGCGTTGCAGTTGGTGGCCCGGCGGGCGGCGCAATCGGCGGCACGATCGGGCGCACGATCGCTCCGGCCATCGCGTCGGCGAAGGAAGGGCGCGCGGCGGCACAGACCTTGAAGGACGCTACCGAATACACCGTCGAGCGCGCTGCCGCAGACGTGGGCGACAAGCCGGGCGCGATCTCCCGCGCTGCACAAGCCACGAAGGACACCGGCGCCAAGACGGTCAAGGGTTTCATCGACACGTACAGCAGCCCTCGCGTGATCGCGCCGGTGCTGGTCTCAACCGCAGGGGCAGAAGAATGATCGTCTACGAGCGGACTTACTTTGGTGATCTGGGCGGCGATGCGCTGGATAATGGCAAGCTATTCATCGGCGAAGCTGAGAAGGACCCGGAGCTATACCCGGTGGGTTGCTTCTGGGATGCTGACCTGACGATCCCTGCCGCGCAGCCTTTGCCCATCAGCGGCGGCTACGTGATCCATAATGGGGTTCGGGCTGCCGTCTACACCGCTGCCGCGAGCTACAGCATGCGCGTCCGTGCGAAGAACGACGTACAGATAGACTACATCGCGGAGGTGCGCGCCTACGCGCAATCGTACCTGTTCACCGACCTGGCTACGGCCAATCTCCCAGACGACACACAGGTGATCCGCACGAACGGATATCGCCGACTTGGTTGGGGCTCAGCCCGCTACACGCTCTGGAAGGCGCCGATGGCGAACCTGCCGACATTCGGCGAGGGCAAGTGGTGGTTCAAGAGCAACGGTGGGGCGAAATCGTGGTACCTCGATCCCGAGGGCGATGCCTACTTCGACATGTTCGGGGCGTACGAAGATAACCTGAACGATGACTTTCCGGCATTCCAGGCGATGCAGGACTTTTGCCGGTGGCGAGGCGGTTACAAGCCGGGCGATCAGTATTGCGCAGGCGGGGTAGTACGCAAGCGCGGCCTGTCCTTCAGCTCCCAAAGTTGGCAGCTCAAATGCACCATCACCTTGATCGGAACCGCGACGGGGCAATCGGGTGCGAGTGATGCTTCCCCAAAGTGCGGCGTGCGCTTTGACGGCACGACCGGCATTTTCGGCAATCGCTTCAACACGCTCGGTCTTGGCCCTGCCGAAGCGTCCCCGACTGGTGGTGCTGACGGTAGCCTGATCACGGGCCTCGTGATCGATGGCACCTCACCTTTTGCCTCTACGGAAAACTGCCACGGCATCCAAGGCCTGTGCCGCATGTCGGTCATCAACTGCACCGTTGCCAACTTTACCGGAGACGGCATCCGGTTCCGCTCAAATGAGGGGCCGGGCGGCAATTGCAATGGCTGGTACGTGTGCAACACACGTATCCTGCGATGCGGCCTGAGCGGCCTTCATACGCAAGGTGGCGATGCCAATGCTGGCCGCGGCGATAACGTGGACATCGTCCAGTGCGGCGATTGGGGTATCGAGGAGGCCGGCTTCCTCGGTAACACCTATACCGGATGCCAGATTGACGCTTGCGGGCATATTGGTGCCCCAAGGCGGACGGCCCCGGCGCTCGCCTATGATGAGGGGATCATCTATGCCGTAGCGTACGGGCAAGGAGGTTTGGCCTCGACAACACGGCCCGGAACGAACTCGTCTGTTTGGATCCCGCTTGGCGCAGGTTCCCCGAACGCGCAGCAGCCTCAATGGGCAGCGGGTACGACGTACCGGCCCGGAGGCCTGGGTTGTGCTATCGGCAACGTCAACGGCACACGGTTCACCGGTCTTTACGGCGAGGTCGGCTATCCGCCGTTCCAGTCGCTCTCCAAGTCTGTTTTTGACGGCGGCGAAATTGGATCCTCTCTGGTGGGAACCTACACGTCCGCAGCGTTCGGCGCGCTCAGCAGCAACGGCGGCTTTATAGCCCTTCAGAATTACCCCGGGGAAGGGCGCAGAACGTCTTCCTTCGCGGTGGATGCGTACCTGCCGGATACGATCCTGACCGATCAGCACCCCGCATATTCGCCCCTGACCTGGGCTATGAAGTACGAAAACCCCAGTGGTGACATACTATTCGCGTACAACGGGACTGGCGTATATAGGTTGACCGGTCCAACCACTGTGCAGACGTTCGGGCGTGATACTCCGCAGCCAAACCAATTCGCCGTTCCTTGGCTGGGGCTGGGTATCGGTTCTGAGGCGCGGCTTCAGACGTATGGTAGTGCACCGCCTACGACTGGTTACCACGCATATGGCGAGATTGTGTACAACAACGGCATGGTTCCAGCGAACAATGCGATCGATTACTGGAAGTGCACCGCTCCTGGAACGCCCGGCACGTGGGCAGCTAGGTAGCTAGAGTATCGACTTTCTGGCTGCCTGGCCTTGGCCCTTCGGCAGGAACAGGTAATCGCAGCGCGTGCGGCTTTCGGCGGTATACGGTAAATCTGGGAAGGCGTTGGTGCCTTCCAGATCCTTGACCGCGCCTCCATCACCGGTTTGCACGATCCTAAGGACCTCGTAGTCAATTGAGTTCAGCAGTTCATAGAGATCAGTGATATGCTTCCGATAGGAAGGCTCGGAAGCCTTCGGATCCCGGTGCAGAACTTCGCACATGATCCATGGGCTCTGGGCGGCCAGCAAGCTCGTCATACCTTGGAGCGCGTGAAGTTCACCGCCTTCGACATCAATCTTGATCAAAGAAATTGGGCCGTTCGGTATCGTATCTCGGATATCGTCCAACCGGTATACCGGGACGGGCTGCATCTTCAGATCTCGACCAGGGCGAAGATCTTCCACCATGGTAGCGGCACTATCGGCATCATCCTGCATATATAGGGTCAGGACACCGCTTTCGTTCGACAGGCCTACAGGAATTATCTTGGCTGCCTCAATCTTGTTACCAGCTATGATCGAATTGAGGTGCCGAACACAGGTGACGTTCGGCTCGAAACCGACGTAGGTTGAGCGGTTAGGTGCCGACATCCAATCCACCAGCGTCTGCCCAATATTCGCTCCTACATCAAGAAATGTCCCAGGCCGCTCCTTGAGAACCTTGCCGATGAGGGTGGACTTCCATGAAGGAGTCCAGCTCACCAGCCCCCGGGTCGCCCAATCTCGATTGACTATGCGCAGTTTAGTTTGGCCGGCATCAAGCATGAACCGAGGGGGGGCGCTCTCCCATAGCTTGGACCACGCACCCAACGCTTTCATTCTCATTGTCATGCTGAGCCCCGTTATGCGCCCCATCCGTAGCACCACTTCGCTATCAGGACCAAACCTTGGCAGTGACTAGATGGTTTTTGGGACGGACAGCTAGGCTTGATTGACACTACACGCTTGGTACGGTATCTAGATACCGTTCGCAATTCCAGCGCCACCGGCTGAGACAGGTGAGAGCGAGCGTCTGACCACCCGAGTGCGCCTCGGAGAAACTGGCTTCCACCACTTTCTCATGAGGTGCCCCTGTGCCCACAAGCTTCACCAAAGAAGAACTGACCGTCTTCGATTCGATGGTCCCCGAGTTCGACGATCTCCTTTCCTACGGCGCGCTGGCTCGCAAGTATGAGCCGCTGAGCCCCGAGCAGATGGTCCACACCCGCGACCGCTTCTGGGTCGAAGGCCCGATGATCGGTTCGAGCTACGACGGCTTCGACCAGACCAGCAACTTCGACGGTCTGACCGAGATGTCGGTCCCCGTGTCGGTCGGCTTCCACAAGTCGAGCCCGAAGACGCTCTCGGCCAAGAACCTGCGCAATCTCAGCGCCATGCGCAACTATGCCGACGCCGCCAAGCTCAAGCTGGCCTCGGACGTGAACTCGGCTCTGCGCCAGCGTGTCGCGCTGGAAGGCTCGCAGTTCGTCAAGCGCACCGTTGCCGCAAGCGGTTTCGATGATCTGGCCCTCGCCATGGCCGTGATGACGGAGCAGGGCATCCCCGCGGCGGATCGCGTGGCCATGATTGGTGTGCGCTCCGGTATCGGCATGGCCTCGAACCTTGCTGGTCGCGCAGAATCCACGTCGCGTTCCAGCGATGCCTATCGCACCGGCCTGGTGGCGCCCGGTATCGCCAACTTCGAGACGTATTCGGACGACGCCCCCATCCGCCTCACCGCGGCGGCGGGCGGTGCCACCACCGTCAACGGCGCTAACCAGTTCTTCGAGCCCAGCGCGGTCTACACCGAGGCGGACGGCGAACAGGTCAACCTCGACAACCGCCGCCAGAACCTGACTGTGACCGCGACGTCCTATGCCGGCATCAAGGTCGGTGACGCCTTCACGATCGCGGGCGTGAACTCGGTCCACATGATCAACAAGCAGGACACCGGTCAGCTCCAGACGTTCCGCGTCGTGGGCAAGCCTTCGGCCGGCGTGATCCAGATCAGCCCGGCGATCATCTCCAACGGCGGCAACACGGTCGCCGGCAAGGAGTACCAGAACGTCACCGCCACTCCGGCGAACGGCGCCGCCCTGACCTGGCTGAACACCTCCACGAACGAGATCAACCCGTTCTTCGTCAAGGATAGCCTGCTGCTGATCCCTGGCAGCTTCACGGTGGATCCGGACGATGGTTGGCAGGTCATGCGCGCGGTCACGCCCAAGTACGGCATCGCGATCACCTACACCCGCCAGGGCGACATCAACACCCTGAACGTCAAGGCTCGCTGGGACATCGACTTCGGCACGGCGCTGCTCAACCCGCAGTTCGCCGGCGGCATCATGTTCTCGCAGGCTTGATCGGCCCAACTCAGGAGTGAAGTGACATGACCACGAAGAACGACAAGCCCGCCGCCCAGTTGGTAGCCGAGGTGAAGGACTCGCAGAAGCTCGACGCTGCCAAAGACGTGGCGAAGGACATCATTAAGGACGAGATCGCGCTTTCGACCGGTACCGAGAGCGATGCCGAGCCCAAGCGCCAGTTCCACGGGTGGGAGGAAATCAGCCTCTACGCCGACCTGCTGGACCTGGGGCTTGACCAGTTCAAGGACGCGATCAACCCGAAGTCCGAGCGCGTGGTTCCCGAGGAGAAGGTCTACGGCCTGCTTGCTCTGGAACGCAACGGCCGCAACCGCACCGAGTACGTGCGGCTCATGGCACGCCAGCTCAAGCTCAAGCCGGACGAGTTCCCCGGCGGCGGTCCTGGCTACACCAACGACATCACCAACCTGACCGAACTCTGATCGGTTCTGGGGCGGCCTCGGTCGCCCCACTTTCTATAGGAGACGCGCGTGCGCTCAGGCATCGGCAATTCTGCCAGCGATCCGCTGTTCGTGTCGTCGGTCTCCGGTGGCGCCCAACAGGGCTCGGCTACCAACCCGACATTCGAGAAGTCGATCGGCGCGGACAATGTGGCGACCGGGCAGGGGGCTTCGTCGCTATCGCCCACCGCGGCAACGCAGGTTGTGGCCGCGCGCGCAGGTCGCCGTTCCGTGACCATCACGAACATCACGGGCACACAGCCGGTCTACATCGGCGCCTCGGGCGTGACCGTGGCGAACGGCTTCTTCCTGGCGGGCACCGTAGGCGCGTCAATCACGGTGGCCACGTCCGCTGCTCTGTTCGCGACCTCGCCCACCGCCGCGCAAACCCTCAGCTTCATCGAGACGTTCTGATGAGCGACGTAGCCTATCCACCGGCCAACGTCGCCGCGTTGCAGGCCCAGATTCCGCTGCCGGCAACCTCGATGCCCGCGGGCGTGCAGGATAGCGGGCAGGTCGGTTCGGGCGAGAAGTACGCGCGCGAAGATCACACCCACGCCAGTAAGGCGCGCAAGCAGATCCGCACCATGCCGTCTGCATCGACGACCTTTACATGGGTCTATCCCACTGCGTTTGCGGCGGGCGTTGTGCCTGTAGTGTCTGGCATCGTGCAGGTGCCCAACGGCACAACGGACCTGTTCAACGTCCAGATCGTCGGGACGCCGAGCAACACGCAGTGCGTGCTTCAGATCAACCGCGTCTCCTCCGGCCTGCTGTCGCTGCTGACGGGCGCGCTCTCGATCAATCCCGCGCCGATCGCGGCGACCCTCCACCTTATCGCTTTGGAGCCCTGAGCCATGCCTGTTCGCCTCCTGAAGCCCTACCTCGGCCAGAACGCCGGCACAGTCTATGATGGCCCGCTGGAGAACTTCTTGCGCGCGGTTGGCATCGCCGACGACTATTACGAGTTGGCGGTCAACTACGCGCCTGTCGGCACTCAGCCATTCCGCTCCTACGCCACCACGTTCAGCACAGAAGCTCCCGCCGGCGCGGTTGTCTCGACCTTCACGGACCCGTTTGCCGGGCAGGGGCGCGGCCGCACGACGTACGCGATCCAAGGCACCACTCCGGCGCAATTCGCTATCTCTGCCACGGGCCGGTCGCTCGTCACCGGTGGCACTCCCGGCGTTGACGGCACCACGTACCCGCTCACGCTGGTGGCGACCTCGGGCGACGGACTGCTTTCGACGCAGCCAGTTACGCTGAATTTCAAGGCGGTGGCGCGGTTGGCGGTGCCCAACCCTGGCTCTCCCATTTTCTCCGTCTTCGCCAACGGCATCTGGAACGACACCGCTACCTGGAACGACGCTGATATCTGGAAGGACGCAGCATGACCGTACTTACCCAAATTCTGAACGGTTCGCCGGGCGGTGATGTTCGTGAAACCCTCAACGCATGGTCGAAGGGGCGCGACGGTGCCATCCTGATCGCGCCGGCCGACGCACCAGCCTACGTGAAGGATCGCGCTGATGTGGTCCTGACCGGCACGAACGACGCCTCGGTCATCAACAGCCTCATCAACAACCTGCCAGTGCTGCCCAACTTTGAGCGCTCCAAGGTGCTGGTCACTGGCGCGAAGTATGGTTTCCTGCGCTTCGCTCCGGGCAAGGTTCTGCTGTCCGAACCGATCGCGCCGCCTTCCGCCTCGGTCCTACGCATCGAGGGCGCTGGCCTGCCCTCCTGGCGGCCTATCGACCGGCTGTATGGCTACGAAGGCGGCACTCAGTTCTATTCGACCGCACCCACCGGCGAGATTGTCGCCACGACGCAGTACACCGGCGTGCGCACCGACGATGGGACGACTGACACCATCCCTGTAATGGGTCTCGACCTGAGCCAGATCGACTTTCGCGTTTTCAACCCACTGACCACGCAGAGCGGCAAGGCGGCGATCAACCTAGACGGAGTCACCACCGGCGACGTCACCCGCATCAACGTCCACGCCGACAAGAACACGAACGCCACCGCTCGCATTCCCCAAGGTATCAGGTGGTCAGCGGGTGCCCGCACTGACCGCAAGACCTTGCGCAGCGTAGGGGTTCACGGATTCCGTGACGCTGGCGTCGTTACCTCTACCACGCACCTCCACATGGAATTGATCGCCGCCGCGCAAATCACCGATGGCACCAGTTCGTGCGGCTTCCAGATCGCACATGACCAAGACTGCACCTACGAGCAGTTGCACGCGTTCGGCACAGGCATCGGTATCAAGGCAACCGGCGGGCTGCCACTCGACATCAAGAGCGTCCATTTCGAAAGCTTGGCGGAGCCGGTCCGTCTCAACGACGCCGCCTCACAGGCGTTGGTCAACCACCGCATCCAGCGCTGCGAACTGAACGGCGACGTGGATTGGGGCACCGGCTACCTTTCCACTAACTTCATCGTCGATCAGGTGGTGAAGTTCAATCAGCCCAGCTTGCGCACTCGCAACCGCATCCAGGTGACGGTTGCTGCTGGCGCTACGAGCGGATCGGCGAACCACAATCTTATCGCAGCGCCCAAGTCGCAGAACGCTTCGGCCCGCGCAGACATTGGTTCGGGGAATCGCGCATGGCTGACCACCACCGCTACTCAGGCGACGGTCACGCTTGCCGCCGCAGCACCGGCAGGAGGCGTTGTGTTCGACGTGTATGTCGAGTGCGCCTGATCCTCGCCCTTCTAGCGCTCCTCACCGCCACCCCCGCCTTCGGCCAAACCATCGTCAAGACCGACCGCCAGTGGAGCAGCGAGGGCCAATTCATGGCTTACGCGTCCCCTTGGTGCGCCAACTACGACAAGACGCTGATCGAGGGTCGGGACTACTCGGACACCATAACCTACCAGACCGGCGATCTGGCCACCGCCACCAACGTGCAGCTATCCTGGCGCTGGCCGCTGGTGCCGTCGCCCAAGTGTGGCGTGCGCGGGTACAATCACGTCGCCTGGGGCAACTACGACGGCGGCGATGTCCGCAGCCCGGTCGCGCCACGCCAGGTGTCCAGCATGGCCGACTTCACGCTCGCTTACGAGGTCGAAGACGCCGGTGGCTATGCCGTGGGAACGCAGGGCTACAACGGCTTGGGCGAGTTCTACCTTACCACCAAGCCCGGCGATGCCCATGCCAAGGCCATCGAGATAGGTTGGTTCTGGAACGCGCCTATTGCAACCCGCGCCTGGGCCGCGACGGGCAAGCAGCTCGGCACCTTCAAGGATCGCTATCGGCAGTCGTGGAAGGTGGCCGCGAACGTCGGCGGTGCTGCTGGGCTGTACGTCACGTTCACGCCCGACAACGCCACCGGCCGCAAGGTCAAGGGCGCCTTCGACGGCAAGGGCGCGATCGACTTCTTGCGCGCCGCCGGTGTCGTGAAGGGCGAGTGGTGGCTGAACGGCGCGGCGATCGGCGTGGAACCGCTGCGGGGCATGGGCACTGCGGTGGTGCGTCGGTTCGATGTCGTGGTGCGGTGATGCCCAACAGCGGCGCCGTCACGTCCGAGCCCAACGATCTGCGCTTCCAGTTCAAGGTGATCGAAGGCCTGTCCGAGAGCATCCGCCAGCAGTCCACCGCAACCGAACGCCTCGCCACCGGTATGGCCGACATCCAGCGCACGCAGGTGAGCATGTTGGAGCGCCTCGCCAAGCTGGAGGCCAACAAGTTCGGGGAGGCCCTGGTGAAGGCGGAGACGAAGGTGGACGAGATGGACAAGCGCATCGACGCCCTGTTCCGCGACAAGGACCGCCGCGACGGGGCCATCGGAGCGCTCGGGGCGCTGCGTGTCTGGGGGCCTGCAATTTGCGGCGTGCTGACCGTGCTCTACCTGGCAGGACGAGCATCCGGCGTGATCCCGTCGCCGCCCACCACCGTGACCAAGATCGAGACCCCGATTGCCGTGGAGCGCCGCGATGTCGCGCCACACGCGCTCACCACCAGTGGAGCTGCACCATGACCGTAGACGAAATGATCGATGGCATCTTGGCGCGCGAAGGCGGCTACGTGAACCATCCAAGCGACCCAGGCGGCGCGACCAACTTCGGCATCACGCAGCGGGTCGCTCGCGCCAACGGTTACAGCGGTGACATGCGCCAGTTGCCCAAGACCACCGCGCGCCAGATCTACCGTCGCGAGTACGTCGAGAAGCCGCGGTTCCTTGGCATTGCCGAGATCGACCCGCTGGTAGCGGAAGAGGTGATCGACAGCGGCGTGAATGCTGGCCAGAGGCGCGCCGCCTTGTGGTTCCAGCAGGCGCTGAACGTGCTGAACCGCCGGCAGGCAGACTACAAGGACATCGCGGCGGACGGCATCATAGGCCCGGGCACTCTCGCGGCCTTCCAGGCGCTGCGCCGCAAGCGGGGCGAGGTGAAGGCGCGGCAGCTCATGTTGAAGGCGCTGAACGGCCTCCAGTTCATGCACTACTTCAACCTGGCGGAAGGTGGGACGAAGTTCGAGGACTTTATGGTGGGGTGGCTGGATAGCAGGATCGGGGCAGCCGCATGAACTGGCTGCGTCCCGACGCCCGGGGTTGGATTGGCTTGGGCTGCTTCATCCTGGTGCTGGTGATCCTCGCAATGATCGCGATCGACAAGAGCCTGCTCGACAACAACGCCTTTCTCGTGCTGGCCACCGCCATCGTCATCACCGGGTGGGCGAACGGTCCCGTAGGCTGGGCTTACCAAGCCACGAAGAGCGGCGGCGAGATGGCAGAGAGCAGCGCGCGCATCGCTGAACAGGCTGCCACGGCGGCTGTAGGAGGCGCAGCGCCTAAGAGCGCAGTAGAGGCTGCCGATCAGGTAGCGGATGCCGCAGTAGAGCGCGCCGAGGAGATACGGCCATGATCCGCAAGCTACTTCGCAAAGCCCTCAAACCCATCCTCGGCAAGAAGGCTGCTGCTGCGGCGGCAGAGGTGGCCGATCGTGCGCTGGTGAAAGTGGCCGACAAGCATACTGGTGGGCTGGCGAGCCGGGTGGATGAGGTGGTCTAGCGCCACCGCCGCGCCAATCCCATGCTCACCCTTCGGCCAGCGCTGCGTCGATCATGACTTGGTAGATTACTGGCAAGTCGCTAGTTCTGACATCATCTGCTGAAGGCAGTTCGGCGGCTTCGCCAGCGCATAGCATCGTGTCACTCGGCTCCCTGACCGCCTCCAGCACCACCTTCACGCTCTCGATCACTCGCGCCTGCAACTCAGCATCCAGAGCGTCAAAGCAGTCCTCGCCGCTCTCGACCTTCACCATGGCGCGGGTAGCTTTCTCAAGGGGCGTCATGCGTCGTCTCCGGTCCTACCCGCATCGTCTTCCACTCTGCTGCCAGAATACGCAGCTTGATGCTATCGCCTACCTTGCCTTGCCGCTGTAGGCATTCGGCGCGGCGCATGATGGCGTGTTGATCTTCCGTCATTTCACCTTCCTCGCCCGCAACACAATCCCATTGTAGGCCGCGTTGATCGTCTGACTGCGGCCAATGTCGTGTCGATCACCAGCAGCGCCCCAGAACATGGTCAGCCACTCGTCCGGGCATTTACCCCGCAGCACCCACAAGGCCAGCGCTACGGCCTTCGTTTGGCTCGGCTCGCGGCTCTCGACGGCTTCCTCAAGGACGGCCAGCGCTCGGTTGATCGTGCCTTGGTCGTGCATGTGGGGCGGGTATCATGTTGCGGGTTTGTTCTGCAACGATTCGCCGGCCTGCCCCTTGCTGGCGAGGAAGGCGCGGGCGCCGACAACTGGCACCATGTCTCGGTCATACTTGCGCTTCATCGCCGGGTGTGGCTCTCCATTGCCCAGACAGTAGCGGTCCTTCATCTCGCCCTCCAAATCGTCCGCAAGTTCCGTGATGATCGTTCGCGCCTCCGCAAGCTCCCGCTCCCTTTCGGAGATCAAACGGGAGGCCGTGAGCATGTTTTCATAGATGATCTGCCACTCGGCCGAGCTAAGCTTTGGTGCCGCCCGCTTGATCACATCTATGTGCGCGATGAGGTCATGAGCCACCTCACCCGGCTTGAGTTCCTGGGTCATGAACCGTCCGCTCCGGCAGATTTGCGCGCTCGATTCTGAGCATATGGTTTCAGCGGCTTTATCCCCAACTCGCGCTTGCGCCTGTTCACGACAGTATAGCATACCCCTATTCTGTCTCCCGCCTCCCGCGCTGCAAGGCCTTGCGCGTGGCAATCTTTGAGGCATGCATCCATTTCCGCAGTGAATGTGATCTTAGCGTTTCCACTGCGCAACTTTTGGCCGGCGAGGATGCGAGAAGCCTGATCTATGAGATTGAGCGCTCTTTGATAGTCGGTAGGCTTGGCGGGGATCCTTACATTTCCAGCGATGCTTTCCACGGTGAAAAAGCGATGGCCGCATCCAACGCACTCCCTACGCCGTCGTATGCCTGTCCCCTTTTCGTAAGACCGGCTATCCACCGTCTTGGTGTTCATGCCCTTGCAGCTGGGGCAGGATAGCGCGCCGCTCATTTCCGCCCCTTGCTCATGAACACGCCGCGCGGTGACTTCGCTTTGTCGTCAGCGTTGCGGCTTGGAAGCACGACCAGTTTGGGTGGACGAGCCTTCGGCACGCGATCACCTATCTTGAGAGACTCTTGTTCCTGGGTCACTGGCGGACTCCTTCAAGGGATCGCTGACGTGCTGCCTGCGCGATAAGGTTCAGCGCAATCCAAGACGGCACATAGTCCGCATGGCCGTGGCGGACCGAAGCGGCTCGATCAGTGAGACCCGCCTTGTCCAGTTCTGCCGCCAAGATAGCGCGAGCGTCTTCCCACGCCGGATTGCCTGGGTCGATCAGCAGACCACGAAGCCGGGCGATCTCCGCATTGGCCTTTGCCAGAGCCGCGATCGTCGCATCTGCTGGTGCCTCAGTCGCAGGTTCCTCGGCCTCGATGCGGGTCCAGTTGCCGCCGTTGAGGTTGTCGTCTACAAACCAGCGCGCCATGATAAGCTCGCCGTCGTCATCCCTGATCTGGAATTCTTGATCCTCGAACACCTCATACCGCTTGCCGGGCGTAAGGGAGCGGCCCATGCCTTTCGGCACACTCTGGGCGACGGCGTAGACCTTAGTCATGGATGATTCCTTCGCGCTTGCATTCGCAGCAGTAGAAGCGCCACGAGTGATGGACCGGCGTCCAGATCTTGTCCTTGTGGTGGAACAGGGCGCACCAGAGCCAAGCGAGACGTTCTTTCACCGACCCTCTCCCTTCAGTTGCTCGGGGGGTTGGGCGCGGGCGCGGAGGAGCTCAGCAGCACCAGCGCGATCAGCCGTCCACTCTTCTGCCCAGTAGGTGCGCTGCGCGCCGTTCATGTCGCTATAGATAACCTTTGTCCCAGCATCATTCGCGCGAACGCCCGCCCAACCTTTGCTAGGCTCGAACAGCGCAACCTCGATCAGCACATCCAGCGCGTTATCTAGGCTCTTTCCGCTGGCCACGCTCTCAGCCAACGCCAGCATCTCTTCACTGTTCATGGCTTATGTCCTTGGGGGAGGGGGTGGAGCGCATGGTTTCAAGGGCAGCCGCAGCGATATGCCGTCGCGTAAGTCGGGCAAATGCCGCCTCGTGTTCGGCCTCATCGTGACATTGGTGAACCCAGGTGCCCCACGCGGGAGATGACGGATCGCGGAAGTCCCGCACCACATAGCGCCCATCTTTCGGGGCCGGTCCGTAGAAGTCCGTGTTGTGGCCATAGTCGTAGCCCCCATACGGACCCTCTCGACCCGGGCAGCGTGCGCGCTCGATCGCGTCCGCAATCGCATCAAGCAGATCGTTCTCACCCACAACGATACTCCCGTTGGGTAGATAGGCGGCTGATCTCGGAGAGGATCATGCTGCGATCCTTTCCGGCGTGGCGAGTATGCCCAGCCCACGGCGGGCGGCGCGGCAGAGCGCATCATAGCCTTGGTTGCCTGTTGCCCAGAGTGCGGTCCCGGTGGACGGGCTCTTGCCTTCACTGCCATCGGGACGGATGAAGCGCACCTTCGGCATGAACAGCACTAGATCGGCGCGCGCCCATGCCCTGCGGAACCAGGGCGCGGACGTGCGATCCGGCGTGAGCGCGATGCCATTGCCGTGGTCGAAGAACTTATCGAGCCAAGGTTCCAAGGCGTTGCGGCCACCGAACGGCGGGTTCATCCAAACGAAACCGCGCCAATCCTGCGTGAGGCTATCGCGGGTGATCCAGGCAGCCGCAGGAACGCAGCAAGCATCGCCACGCCCGGGGTGCGCCACGTCCATGTCGAAGGCGGTGCCAAGAGCGTCGAAGACGTACTTCGGCGTGTACCACTCGTCGGACTGACCGGATGCTTCCCAGGCACTCATGCGACGTGCGCCCAGCGCTTGCCGGAGCGGATAAGGCTGATCGTCGCTTTCGATACGCCGAACCTAAGAGCCAGATCGGTGCCGCTCAGATTGTCCGGGTTGCGAACGATGTAAGTGGCGTCTGCCTCACTCATCTTCGAACGGCCGTTCCGGGAGCCGCGCAAGGTCTCTCCAAGCAAGATACCATCGGCAGCGTTCTCCGCCATCGTTCCGGCCGCCAGGTGCCTCGGGTTCACGCAGAGCTTGTTGCCGCAGAGATGCCGGATCATCAGATCCTCGGGTATATCGCCCTTGTGGACCCGGTACGCGTACCGGTGGGCGCGCTCGCCTCGGAACCGGCCGTATCCGTTGATCTTGTGCCCGGTCCAAGGCCAGCAAGCGGCGTCGGTGCTAATTTGGGCCTTGGCCCAGAAGTGAGCCACCTCTATAGGGATGACAGTCAAGAGACGGTGCTCCTTTCACCCGAAAGGGTTGGTTGGTCCACTGTACCACTTGACGGTCGGATTGGCCGATTCACATCGCCTAAACAGGCTTGGAATTGCGCCAAAAACGGCTCGGGGCGGTTAGCTCAGTGGTAGAGCATCTCGTTTACACCGGTAGCGCTGTTGGTTCAAGAAAAAAGAGTTTCTTGGCGGATTTTCGCGCATCTGGGTTCTGCTGCCGAAAGGTTCGGTTGGGGCTCTTGTACCACTCACCACTCCAAAGCGGCGCTTGCGTCCTTCATGAAAGACGGGCTGTACCGGGCATAGGTAGTCTCGGTAACGCGTGTTGAGGTGTGCCCCAGATACTGAGCGATCTTCTGCATCGGCACGTCGGCCTCCGCCATCCACACCCCTGCCGTGTGCCGAAACACATGCGGGCTGCACGAAATGCCCGAACGCTTCGCGGCTGCTTGGATCGCCTTCTTTACGCTCTTGACCGGCTGTCCGGCGTACTCGATCACATAGTCTGACATCGCGCCCTTTTGCGCTTCCGTCAGAGCATCTCGCGCCCGCGAATTAATCGGCACGACTGCCCGGCGCTTGTTGCTCTCGTGACGGCCGGCAGGGTTAAGGTCGATGAAGCCTTTCGCAAGGTCCACACGATCCCAAGTCAAATCGAGCAGCGCAGACATTCGCGCGCCCGTTGCAACCGCGAGGATCACAAACAGGCGAACGTGCGAGGTCTCGATTGAAGCAACGAGCTTGGTAAGCTCGTCCTTGGTGAGATGGCGGTCGCGAGGCTTGGAAGGTGGCGGCATCCAGATCGCCGGGGCCTGTGCGCCGTAGTGATGGCGCAAGGCGGCGCGGAGCATCTCTAGTTCCTTGCGGATCGTACTGTCCGTTCGCTTGGCCCGCTTGCGCATGCGCGTATGCTCACGGCAATCATCCCTGGTGATTGCGCTGGCGATGCGGTGGCCAAAGGAGGGCTCCAACGCTTTCCATGTGGAGCCCGATGGATCTGCCTCTATCCCGTCGCCCTTTTTCTCGGCAACGTAGGCGTCCCATATGTCCTTTACCTTGTCGCTTGGCGGCCGGTTTCTGGCTCGCCAGAGTTCACGAGCGCGAGCCTCCGCAATCCCCCGGTCTGCCGTACCAAGCGCGACACGAACGCGTCCTCGCTCGGGGTCGGTGTAGGCGAGACTGTACTTGTCTCGGTGTTTGACGAGCCTGTATTCTGGCACTCGAAAAGTTCAACCTCGGCAGCAGGGATGCGAATGAGCCTGCCTAGCCGGAAGCTGACAAGCTCGCCAGCCTTACACATCAGCCTGATCTTGTCGGCTGAGCAACCCCAGCGCTGCGCCAAGGTCTCCGGTGAGTATGGTCTAAGCGCAGTCATTTACTCTCTCGCCTGCTCTTGTGTGGGGGGTGGGGTGGGGCTGGGCTGAGCGTTTCGGTATCCATTCAGCGCCCATGCGCGCGGCTAGAACTGCGTTGTGGTCGTAAGAAGCCAGCGCGTTTTTGATCGCATCCATAGCAAGCCACGATTCAACCTTGGCGGCGCGCCCGTGCCTAATATCCTCGGCAAGCAGGGCGTAATGCCTGGCATCCTTCGGGTGGTTGGTGCCCGCGAGATGTGCGGCAGTCTGTTCGGCCGCCTGCGCGAGCAGGGCGCGAGCCGTGTCAGTTTCAAACATTGGATAACTCCATCTGCTCAGACCAACTGATCTTGCAGCGCTTGCAAGCGCAGGTCTCATCGATCCCATTGCTGCTACCAAAGCGAATGACCGAATGCCTGCCAAGCAACCGGCAAATCCAATGGCTAGTGCGATCCACAACGGGCATCATGCTGTCAGGGCCTTCAGCACTTCGCCGCCGATAAACTCGGGCGCCAGCGGGACTACCGCGTTGCTGAGGCATCCAAGTCGGTCCACCCGATTGGGAACCCCATGTGCCCCTCTAGCCACTCCGGGTTCAGCGGCCCTCCAGGCGGCGAAGTCGTGCTCCCGCCTTTCGTCGAGGACGAAGCGGAGAACCCCATCGCCCGATAGAAATCGGCGCGGTTCGTTCCGGCGCTGTTCCTGCCCGAACACTTCCGGGGCGTAGGCCACAATCCAGACCCGATCCCTCGGATGCGGCGCACCAATGGCGGAAGCCGGTATGCAATGCCACTCAGCATCGTACCCGAGCGCGGCCAGGTCTGCGAGAACGTCGGCGATCCCCCTGCCGAGGAGAGCGCTGACATTCTCCACGAGCACAAACTGGGGTCGAAGCTCGCCAACAAGGCGGGCGTACTCTCGCCACAATCCAGAGCGCTCTCCAGCAAGGCCCTTGCCGGCATCGGAGGCAAAGCTGATGTCTTGGCAAGGAAATCCGCCGCAGATGACGTCAATGGCAATTCCATCCGCAGCAAGTCGTTCGCTGGTGAGGGTGCGCACATCGTCATAGCAGGGCACGTTGGGCCAGTGCTTGGCGAGGACGCGGCGGGGGAACTCTTCGATCTCGCAGAACGCGACGGTCTCGAAGCCATCGTATGTTGCTCCTAGAAGGGCGGCACGCTCAAGCCCAAGGCTGAACCCGCCGATGCCACTGAAAAGGTCGAGGACGCGGAGTTTCATGCTCCCTCGCTCCCCATCTGGCGGGCGCGGGCCTCAAGGTTCGCGACTAGGCTCCTCGCGTCGGCAAGAGCGCATTCAATGCCCTCTCGCGTGTCGCCCATGACCGCCAAGTGGTGCTTGATACTGTAGAGGATCGCGTCGCTCTCACCCCCACCGCTTCCATTGGTCGGCGCGGTCATGCGGGGGTGCCTTCAGGTGGAGCGGACGCATCGCGCTCTATAGAACGTAGCTGCGGCACTCTTGGTTGACCGCGAAACACGACTACGGCAGACGGGAACGGAGCGTTATGACCTTTAGCGGGATTTTGCCCACCGAAGCTTAGCCGACCTTTGATCAGACGAACTTCATCGGCGCTCATGCAGTAGTCGTGCCACCACTTTGAGCATGTGCGAGCCGGCACCAGCGCCACGACGACATCAGCGGTTGTCTGAGCGGCGTCGAACGCCTTTTTGACCCAGCGGTCAATCCCTCGCCCATATGGCGGGTTCATGAATACCCGCCCGGTCCAATTCTGCGACAGGCCATCCTCCACCTTTGTGAAGTATCGGTCGCACTTCGCCGTCTCTGGATACGCACAAGGATCAAGGGTAAAATGAAACTCACTGTCTAGACGAGCGAACAGGTCGTCCGGAGTCGTCCAGTCATCTGCCGCCGACGAGAAGACGCCGGCATTCATTTGAGTAGAAGTCATGCGGGGGTGCCTTTCGTGCGGGCGGCAAGCAGCGCATCGGCAACGTCATAGGCCAGCGTTGCGGTAAGCCGGGGGACGTCAGGCGCATGTACATTGGCATCGAGAAGGCTCTCAATCACAACGCTCACCGCCTGCCCAGCGAACCAGTCGCGCAGGTAGCCGATGTAAGCTTCGTGGGAGGGAAAGGCGCTCTTGAGCAGCATGTTGGCGGCTCCACTGTTTAAAGCGGGTGGATGCGCAGGGGCGGCAATACGACTTGCGGCCGATTGGGCGCGAACGGTCTACGGCAAATGCATCGACAGGCTTGACCTGTTCGCAGTCTGGGCAGCGCTTCTGACCTGCCGGGATGTCGTAAAAGCTGTCACCGGGATGCTGCGCATGACGCGTGTTGCAGGCGAGGCAGATGATCCGCAGTTGGCCGTCGCGATCATGTTGAAGCGTCGCCTGTGAAGACGCTCCGGCCTTCCTCAACCATGTCATGCGGCGCTGACAGACCGAGCAGTCGAACGGCTTCGGCACAAGTGCCTCGATTTCCTCACGGCTCGGCACGGCCTTGCCATTACGCTTCGCGCCTGCGCGCATGGTTGAGAGTCGGTAGTGGCGGGCACACAACATTATGCGGCCCTGCCGGATATGTGACGGCTCATCGCACCACGCGCAGGTGCCCGAGTTCTCGACCCCACTCACAACAGCACCCACGCGACAACAGCTGCGACCGTGACCACCAGCGCACTTGCAAGGCAGGCATACAACCCGGCGAAGGGACGGCTAACGTCCATAGGCCGCACAGAGCCGTAGAGGCGCAGGCGGTCGGCGTCTGTCTTGGGATGGCTCATGTGGGGGTCCTTTCGGGGTGGAGGAGAGTTCGGATGGCAACCGACTTGTCCACGATGCACCCGAAGTATTCGCAGGCCTTATTGCCGCAAAGGAGCTCAACTTCGCATGGCTCGGTAAGCCCCTCTCGCTCGATGATCTCGTCGAGCATAGGCTGCACCGATATCAGCGCCTCCTCCAACTCGCTGATCTGCTTCTCCTGATCGGAGAGGGTGGGCAGGGCTGCGATGGCCGCGCGGGCGCGCTTTTCATACGACGGCCACCAGTTCTCGTGTTTAGGGTTGTCGTGTCGAGCAAGCGCTCTCGCCACCGCCTCTACAGTGCCACTTGGTTCGGTCACAGTATCGCTCCCATCTTGGACAGCAGGGTCTCGTCGAGACCGATCAGGCGGAAGTGGGCCAGCATCGTCTGCTTGGCGTCGATGGCGTCGGTGTCGGCGTCGATGTCAGCCCGGCCGACGTTCCCGCGCCCGCAGAACGAGTCCGCATATTCCTTGGCCGCTACAGCCCGGATCACAGCCTCCGCGATCGGCGTGGTGTCTCCCAGCGCGTGGAAGGTGGTTATGGGGGTTTGAGCGTTCATGCTGCGCTCCAAATCTTGTGGCCGTCCCAACCTTCTTCAGTGGCGTTGAGGCCTTCGGAGTGAGCGCAGCATCGGTCGCATAGGCCGGGGCCGTTGATCGCTGTGCCGCAATTTCGGCAGTTCGCAGGGCTGTGGTAGATCGGCTTCACCTTGATCTTCTGCCCAAGCTGATCCTTGATCTTAGCTGCCTTCGGTGGCTTCTGACCCTCGCCGTACTTTGCCGCGAAGTCCTTGAGCTTTTCAGCCGCCCAACCGAACCCGCCCTGACACTTGGCGTGGTATGCATTTACGTCGCGGGGCCGCTGCCCGCACTTGTGAGCGCCAGCGCAAGACTTATCGCAGAACCGACCCCAACCGCGCTTGTGATCGGCAAGGCGAACTGTGATAAGGTCGCCGCACGCCTCGCAATTCTTCTGGACCCGGCTCACAACCCAGCCCTCCACTCAACCCGCTCGTCCCGACCATGCGCAGCCTTGATCTCGCGCAAGCGAAGGGCTGGGGCACGCAGCACAGGGTTGCGATCAGCGCGTGCGTAGGCCGGTGCCTTGGCGGGCTCGGGAGCCTTTGCGCTCTCCCATTCGGCATAGGCTTCGGCCATGTTCTCGACACGGTTCGCTGCCCATTCAGCCGAGAAGGCGCGGTCGCCGATGGTGTTGAGGCTGTTCGCCACGCCCAAGATCGGGCGGTGCCGGTAGCAGTGATCCTGGTGCATCAGCTCAAGCTCCAGATCGATGCTGGCGGCAGGATTGCAGCAGAAGTTGCGGCACATGGTCTCGACTTCGGCCAAGCGCGCCAGATCGGCGGTGCTGAGGCGGAACGGAGGACGCTTGCCGGCGCGGGTCACAGCCTCGTCGAAGTGCGTCTGGGAGAGGGCGTTCATGCCAGCGGCTCCCAGGTAGGCTGGAAGCTGATCCCCAGCATGGCACCAATAACCACGCCGATGAGGATAAGGCTGATGATGACGAACCAATCAGGGCGGTCGGGAGTGTCGGGGGTTTCAGGCTGCGTTGCCATTGTGTGATCTCCAACTTGCGGCCCTTCTGCGCTTTCGGCTCTGGGCTGCTGTTGAAGGCATACTGCACATATGCAGGATTAACGTCAACTGCAAAATGCACATATGCAGTTCATGCTAGGTTACCTGCCGAATCACTCCTTACGAGCGCGCACGAAAAACCCCGCCGGAGCGGGGCTAGCGGGGTCTAAACTAGTTTGGGCGGTTTACGCCAAGCTGCGGACTTTCTTCTCGAATGCCTTCCCCGCACGATTGACCTCACTGAGCTGCGGTGGGGGAACAAGACGGTAAATAACAGCGTCGTAGGTCACGCCGTTTACCGTGCTGTTTGCAAAATCCATGACCCCGCCCTTTGCGCGAATCGCTGATCCGAGATTGCGCGGAACAATATCAGACGCGCTGTAGAGGTGGATGTCTAATATCGTCATGAACTCGGACTTGCCAATCCTCTCCAGCGCCTCGTCGATGAGACCATACACCTTACGGCGCCCCATCGTATCAACCAGCGCCGATACGACAGCAAAACGCCAATCCTTGACGTGAGGGAAGTAGAGCCAGAGCGCGCCAGACGGATTCAGCCCGATCTTATCCAACTCAGCCAGCATGGCTGCACCAGAGGCTTTCAGCTCATCACTCAGACGTTCCGCAGCCATAGCCACACTCCATTCGGCTTATCTAATAGCGCTTTGCGAAGATCTTTTCCATCCTTCACTGGAAAAGGTTCATTTGGATACCGCCTCCCTTGATCCCAATCTCGCACAACGGCCCAGTTCCTGCGGAGGTGCCGTGGCATCGCCAAGACACTTTGTTGAAGGCCTGCCTTGACCACCATGTAATTGAGATCGTGTGTCGCGGCGCTACGCATATCTGCGGGCATCTCCTTCATCTGGTGGTTACGAAGGTAGATAGCTTTCAACGCAAACTCGACAGCCGTCCCAAAGTGCCCATAGGCTCCACGCCAATCGGACTGTTTTGCGCAACGTTCACCGCGTTTAACGTGCTTCTCTGCCTCTGTGAACCAAGCCTCGTATGACATCAAAGCGCGACCGGCCGCCCAAGCTGCAAGACGCCGTCACCCGCAAGAAATTTCCTAGACGAATAGGATTTCATACCGCACAAATGAGAACGGATGGAGAACAGGCGCGAGTCGATGGAACGGGTGACCTTGGCAAAAGCGGAGTGTGACGAAGGATGCTCACCCTGCTTTCGCGACTGTGCAATGGCCAAATTCATGATTGCGCAGAGAGTTCGCGAAATCGATTTGCTGCTGCGTGAGCAGCCTGTTCGTGCGCACTCAACTTGGCGGGAGTGGCGGGATCGCTTGGATTCAGCGCAAGACCATATTCGAGCGCTTGAGCTAGATGTTCAATATCTTGCTCCGACCAGCGCCCTTTCCGCGTCAGCGGCAGTATCTCGGCTAACACGGGTCTCAGGGCTTCTGCACTGACTGCCCGACCTTCTAGGAAATCTACAACGGAAGGAACACCAGCGGCACCGGCTAGCAGATGAAGCGTCTCCAGCTTGGCCGTTGATCCATGGCTAGGGCTGAGCGACCGAGTTATTGTCGTAGGGTGTACTTCTGCGGCATCAGCCCATGCCTGTGCAGTCCAACCCTTCCGCTGCAATACCCGATCGCGCCAACGTGAAACAGCAAGCACCGCAAGGCGCTTAGCCTTCTCTTTCACTTCTTCAATGCTCTCAGACTTAGCTTTCACCCGCGTAGGATACGGCGATCCGGCCGCCGCTGATATGCTGCACATATGCACTAGACAAACTGCATATGTGCAGTTAAGTCTGCTGACATGCTTGACCCACTTGATCCTACAACTCTCAGGAAGGCTCGAGAAGACGTCGGCCTTTCTCGTGCCCAGCTTGCCTCCTCAAGCGGAGTGCATGAGACCACAATTATGCGGATCGAGAAGAGCGAGGTTGATCCCCGCTTGGACGGTACTTGGGCACCGCTAGCCCGCAGTGTGATGGCTGCTGAGGCGGCCAAGATCATACAGCAGAACGCCGCATGATGCGCACCCCTGTCGCCCTCTGCGCCCTGTGCCGCCAGCGTATCTGCGCCCACGACGACTTCGCGTTCGCCGGCCTCGCGCCCGTGAACCGCTCCAGTGCCGGACTCCATGCCGGTGCCACCTTGCCCGTCTCGGCCCTTACCCCCCGCGTCGAGACGGGCATTTCTCATCACTTCGCTCATGCAGCACAGGTAGGCCGCACGTGACAGGCACATCCACCCCGTACAAACCCGTATTTTCCGCATCATCGGTCCGCGACAAGATCGCCGAGACCCTGACAGCCATCAAGGAAGAAGACGGCCTCACCTATGCCGACATGGGCAGGGTGATGGGTCGGAGCACCGATCGCGCGGAAGCCTACTGCGGCGGCGACTTCTCCGACATGCCAAGCTTTGCTCTGCTGGCGGCCTGGCGCGAATGGAACGGCCGCTTCATCGGTCCGATCCGCGCTCTCGTGGAGGGTAGCCGCCCTGGCGCCCATTGCGACCATGCTGGGCAGTCTTCCATCCTAAAGGCCGCGCTCGCGCTGTCGGTGGCCCTGGAAGACGGCACGGTGGATGCGGAGGAAGTGCGTGCCAACCGCAGCACGCTCGAAAGCGCTCGGGATGCGATCGACGCGCAGCTCGCCAAGCTGGTGAGGGCGGCATGAACCTCTGGCCCGACTGGTACAGCCCCGTGCGCCGGCCCCAAGTGGACGACATCATCCATCAGGCAAGCAGACTTTCGGGTATCATGCCGAAGGATATTCGCAGCCTTTCACGGCGCAAGGCGTGCGTCCGGGTGCGCCAGGCGATCTGTCTTGTCGCACACGAGAACAAGTGCAGCTTGAGCCACACCGGCCGACGCCTGTCGCGTAATCATTCCACCGTGATCACCGCGATCGAGGCAGCCAAGGAGGCGGTGAAGCGCGACCCAGTGTTTGCCACGTTCGTGACAGCCCTCCGCCGGGCCGCACGCCTGCTGCCGGTTGTCACGACTCAAGATCGCCCCGTGTTCGCTGCGCCTGGCCCGATCGTCATCCCACGTGCTGAGCGCCGGCCCGCCTCCAGCGATGCGACCGATGACGAACTGCTGAGCCAGGCTGTCGCGGCGCACTATGCGGAGATGCGGGCATGACCAAATATTCCGCCAAGAAGACCGACTGTAGCCACGGGCACCGGCACGACAGCAAGATCGAAGCGGCGCGCTGCAACACGCTGCACCAGTTGCAGGCGACCGGCAACATCACCGGCTTGGTCATGCAGCCACGCTTCCCGATCGAGATCGACGGGAAGCTGGTCTGCACCTACATCGCCGACTTCGCTTACTTCGTCGCGTCCTGCCGCATTGTCGAAGACGTGAAGGGCATGCTCACGCCCGTCTACCGGCTCAAGAAGAAGCTGGTGGAAGCAACGCACGGCGTGGTGATCGCGGAATATCCGCCTCGCAAGCCAAAGGTCCGCAAAACCAAGAAGGTGGCGGCATGAACCCCTTCGAACGCCATGGCATCACGCACCTGAGTGCTTCAAGCGTCAACTTGTTCATCGCTCAGCCCGCGCTCTGGTGCTGCTCATACCTGATGAAGAAGCGCACCCCGGTAGGACCGGCGGCGCACCGCGGCACCGCGATTGAAGCTGGCGTCGAAGCTGGCCTTTTCGATCCTGAAATGCCGGTCGTCGAGGCCCAGCGTATCGCAGCCGAGAAGTTCCATGCTCTCACTCGTCTCAGCGCCGACGCGCGCATCGAGAAGGAGCGCGAAACCGTAGAACCGTCTGTCGCCGTCGCTCTCGAAGAGCTGCGCCAGTACGGCATTCCGGAAAAGCCTGAAGGCGGGCGCCAGCGTAAGTTGGAACTGACGATTGATGGCGTCGCCGTTCCTGTCTGGGGCTTCCTCGACTTCTATTGGCCAGATCACGGCATCATCGCCGACCTGAAGACCACGGGCCGGATGCCTAGCGACATCAGCGATGCACACTCGCGCCAGGGTGCGCTCTACCTTCAGCATGGAAGCAACCTGCAAATGCGGTTTGCCTACGTCACGCCGAAGAAGATCGCTGTCTACGTCCTGGAGGATGGGCCGCGTCATCTCGCCGAATTCGTGCAGGCTGCACAGTCGATCGAGCGCCTGCTTTCTCTGTCCAACGATAGCGAGCTGCTGACCCGCTGCTTCGCGCCGGATTTGTCCAGCTTTTACTGGGGTGACGCCAGCGCGCGCCGCCTTGCTCAAGAGATTTGGGGACCAGCCCCGAATAGCGTGCCGACCGCTCTCCTGCCGGCAAACTAACGAGTGAATGAGGAAACAGATATGGCTTTCATGACCAACCCCAGCGCCGGCGGCGAAGGCAGCTTCAAGGTCTACATCAAGTACAACGCGAAGGCGGGACGCTGGTATACCAAGAAGGACGAGAAGGACGCGCCGGAGTTCGAAGTCACCAACATGACCGCGATCTTCGACATGGAGAACATCCGCACTGGGTGGTTCCTCTTCGCGGCCGGCACCGCCCCCGCCAAGACGTTCGATCCCTCGCTTTCTCAGGCGGCGGCAAAGCCCGGTGACGGGTTCAAGCGTGGCTTCGAACTGGATCTTTTCAGTGAAAAGAACCTGCTCGGTGTGCGCGAGTTCTCTTCGACCGCAGGCGTGGTGATCGAGGCGATGAACGCTCTGCACGATCACTGGGAAGCCGAAAAGGCGAACAACCCTGGCAAGCTGCCGATCGTCAAGTGTGTCGGCGTCGCTCCGATCGTCGGCTCTCACGGCACGAACTACCAGCCCCAGCTGGAGATCGTAGGCTGGGCAGACCGCCCCGCTGAACTTGCCGGTGCTCCAGCGGCCGCAGCTGCCACGACGGCCGCGCCGCCGGCAGCCGCGAAGGCAACCCACACTCCGCCGCCCGCTGCAAAGGCTCCTGAGCCGGTCGCCGCAGACGACGTCGAGTTCTGATCGGTCGGGAGCCGGCGTTCCTAGGCACCGGCTCCCACCACCGCAGCACGAGTGAATGAGGATCAACGTGGCGACAGTGGTGCAGTCAATGATAGAGCCCGATACCGATGCGATCAAAGCGCATCTGTCGGTGCTGTTCGAGCCTTGCGCGGAGCATTACCCGCAGGGTCTCATCGAGCTGCGCTATGGCCAAGAGAAGCCGAACCAATCGAGCTACTTCAGCAGCAATGAGAACGGCATCGCGGAAGCCTCCGCCTTTGCCGCCAACCGTAGCCGTGAGGGCTGCAACGTCTACGTGGGCGTCAACCCGCGCAAGCCCACTACCAAGGGCTCTGCGGATGACTCCGATGTAGCCGTTGCATTCTGGCATTTCGCCGATCTCGATAGCGTAGAGGCGGTGGACCAGGCGGGCCGGCGCATGAAAGCGCTGCCGCCAACACTGACGGTCACTACCGGCACCGAGCCGCACCGTCGTCCGCACCTGTACTGGCAGCTTGACGAGCCGGTCGGCAACATGCCGGCATGGACCGAGCGCCAGCGCGGCTTGGCGCAGTCATTCGACGGCGACGCTGTTATCAATCCATCTCGCATCATGCGCCTTGCTGGCACCGTGAACTATCCGCCACGCCACAAGATTGAGCGTGGCTACCGCATGGAGCTGACGAGCCTGCGGACGCAGTTCAGCGATGAGCGCGAGCCCGTGTCACCGGAGCAGATTTCGACTGCGTACCCGGCGCGAGCTAGCATCCACACTGCGGATGCTACCCTCGGTGATGGCCAGTCTACCCTTCAAGCGATGCGCCGTACGCAGATAGGCGATCTGATCGAGGCGTGCCTTAGCGGTGACCAGTGGCACAACGCCATGATCCGCCTTGTGGCGCACCTCGCAGCCGTGGGGCGCACCAGCGCCGAGATCATGGCTCTTGCCGATCATATCACGCTTCCCGGGTACAACGTCGATCAGACGCGCCGAGAGATGCAGACGGCGCTGCTTGGTGCTCGATCGAAGTGGGATATCCCAGAGCCGAAGGACGACGTCACGGCGGAAGAGGGCGCGCGCGAAGAGGCCGACGCCATCTTCCCCCTGTTCGATCTTGACGAGCTGGAGAATATGCCGCCGCCGACCTGGCTCATCCATGAGATGATCGCTGAAGAGGGGTTATCGGTGATCTACGGCGACCCAGGCGCCGGCAAATCTTTCATCGCGATCGATATGGCTTTGCGCACCTCGCACGCCATGGATTGGCACGGCACTGCGGCAAAGACCACTGGTGTGCTCTACATCGCCGGAGAGGGCGTTCGAGGTCTCGGCAAGCGTGTCCAGGGCTGGAAGCGCAAGCACGGCATGGACGGCGTGGATGCCCCCTTCATGCTTGTCCCGGTGGCGGTCCAGCTACTCGACGAAAAGCAGCGCGCCAAACTGATCCGGACCATTCACGCCGCCATCAAGCGGGCTGCGTTCCCGATCGGCCTCATCGTGATCGACACCGTCTCGCGGGCTCTCGCTGGCTCCGATGAGAATGGCCAAGAAACCATGAGCGCGTTCGTCGCTGCCTGCGATGAGATCCGCAACGAATTCGCCTGCGCTGTTCTGGCGGTGCACCACTCGGGCAAGGACAAAGAGAAGGGGATGCGCGGCAGTACCGTCCTGCTGGGCGGCTGCGATGCCAGCATCAGAATTTCCAAGTCCGAGAAGATCGTCACGCTCAAGACCGAGAAGCAGAAGGACGCTGAAGAGGCTGAGCCCATCTACATGGAGATGGAAAAGGTCGAATGGTCCAAGGGGCTGGGCGAGACCTTGAGTACGCTGGTGCCGTTCCGTTCCGGTGCGCCGGTGACGGTCCAGGAGACGCTCAACACCGAGCAGATTGGCAAGGCGTTCGGCATCATTGCGGACGCATGGGGAGCAGGCACGCCGCTGTCTACTGCCCCGATCACCAGGGGGCAGGGCCGCTATGCGCCGAGCGTTCTATCCGGCCGCCTTGGCACCCCTGAGAAGGTCTGGAGAGACTTCCTGACATCGTGGCTGGAGACCGGTTGTCTCGCGATCGAGGTGGCCGATCAGCACAGCAAGACGAAGGGCATCAAGGTGCTCAACCCCATCGTGAAGGGAGCCTGATCATGTCTGGAGATGTCTGCGGAGGTCTGCGGAGTTCTGAATTCGAGACTTCCGCAATATTTGCGGAAGCGTGCGGAAGCGTGCGGAAGTCACAGAGTAAGTCATTGTTTTTGCTTGCGGAGGTCTGCGGAGGTCTGCGGAGGTCTGCTTGCGGAGGTTGCTGCGGAGGTTGCTGCGGAGGTATCTGCGGAGGTTGCGGAGGTAGCGCCGGGAACCCGCAGAAATCCTTGCGGAAGTCTGCGGAGGTCTTGCGGAGGTTTATATCCCTCCCTTCGGGGGGGAGGTCGCTTAAGCTCCTCCCACCCGTGCAGTCAGGCAGGAGGGCTGCGGCATGACCGTTCAAGCACCACCTCCGCTGGCGGCGACGCCGTACAGTTTGACGCTCCTGCTGCGTGACATCGTGACATCGGTGGATGAGCGCGCCCGGGGCTGCAACCGGCGATGGGGGTTCAATCGGCTGCCCCATCTGGTGCCGCTGGATTGGCTGGAGAAGTATCGACGCCAGAAGCTCAAGTGGGAGCAGGCGTGTCTGGATGCGACCCCGTACCCGACCGAAGCCAACATGGCCGCGGTGCGCCGGCACGGTGAGGCCATGCTCAAGGCCTATGACAAGCTCGAACAGCTGGCGGAGGATGCCGGACACGACCTGGCTCCGCTGCATCAGTGGGAGTTTGAGCTGGCCGATGGCACGCCCGTGATACTGGTCCGCGATCGCGCCGATCTGTCCCGTGTGGATGCCAAGGGGCGCGCCTGCCAGATTTGGTCACTCGATGAGGTGGCTGA